>Ga0180436_10000642_pt1 | contig 35390 bp, 33 predicted proteins | sample SS_ome_2_FD_132434 | JGI IMG/M metagenome (GOLD analysis project Ga0180436, IMG submission 132434) | Hypersaline lake sediment archaeal communities from the Salton Sea, California, USA - SS_3_S_2 metaG | ecosystem: Environmental > Aquatic > Non-marine Saline and Alkaline > Hypersaline >... | reverse complement strand
CCCATCGTCCGGCTCCATCCTGGGAATCCCCTGGGAACAGCCTCTGAACCCTCTGTGACTTCATTTCGGATCGGTCGCGAGTGGCAAAGACAGTCAACGCGACGGAAACCCGGCAGGTTCTCCGCGACACCCCGGGCTCGATCGGTCACTTGCTGCCCCCTGGGCTCCGGATTCCCAGCCGGCTCTCAGCCTTCTCACGGTGGTCTCCCAACCTGGCCGAGGAGACTGGAATAGCGAAAGGAGACATCGTGACTCAAACAACGATGGCCGAGTCGGAGAGCCCGACCCTGTTGCCATCCCCGAACCGACCGCCAATAACCAAGCGCCGGAAGGCGTTGCTATCCCCGATAGTGACAACACTTTCAGTCATCATCGCCGGTATCGCACTTATCGCCCTCGGCACCAGCTTGGCGACCTGGACCGGTTCCATTGCGAGCGCAACGTCCGAGTCTGTCTCCGGGGTGACTACAACCAGCGGGGCGATCGAGCCGGCGGCTGCCGCGACGGAAGCGACCGCACTCGAGACCACCACGACAAGCAGCGATGTCGAATCCCCGGCCGTCGCGGCAATCGCAAGTCCAACGACCACGGACGTAGCTGGGATTGCAGCTGACGTGGTCGATTCGGTTGTCACGGTCAATGTGACCATCGACGTGCGCGGGCCGGGCGACCTGACTGGATCGGGATCCGGCATCGTCCTCGATGCCGACGGCACCATCGTCACCAACGCCCACGTGGTGAGCGATGCGACGCTGGTCACGGTCACATTTACCGATGGATCGACGATTGCAGCCGAGGTTGTCGGCGTTGACGAGGCCAATGATGTGGCGGTGCTGGCGGTTGATGCTTCCGACCTGTCGCCGATCTCCGTCGGCAGCACTGCCGAGCTTGCGGTCGGCAATCCATTGATCGCAGTCGGCAATCCGCTCGGCCTCGAAGGAGGCCCTTCGGTAACCGTCGGGATTGTCTCGGCCCTCGGGCGCGTCCTCGAGGACGGTTCGGTTTCGCTCGCCGATGTCATTCAGACCGACGCCGCCATCACGGAAGGTTCGAGCGGCGGAGCTCTCCTCGATGCAAACGGCCGCCTGGTCGGGATGACGACCGCCGTCGGAGTGAGCAGTGTTGGTGTCGAGGGAATCGGCTTCGCCATTCCGGTCGAAACCGTTGTGACGGCGGTAGCCCAGCTCATCCCGAGCTGAGCATCGTCTCAGCTGATTCTCAGCGAACTCCCAGGAACGAGCCGTATGCTCGCGATATGAACGCAGCATCCGAACACAACGCCACGATCCTCGTCGTCGATGACGAGGAATCTCTCACTGATCTCGTCTCGAGTGCTCTCCGCTTTGCGGGCTACACCGTGCGTTCCGAGGACAACGGATTTGATGCTCTCCGAGCCGTCAAGGATCACACTCCCGACCTCATAGTCCTCGATGTGAACATGCCGGACATGGACGGTTTCGAGGTCTGTCGCAGGCTGCGGCGCGATGGCAACTCGGTCCCGGTCATCTTCCTCACCGCCCGCGATGACATTGACGACAAGCGGGTCGGCTTTCGTCAGGGTGGTGATGACTATCTCACCAAACCGTTCAGCCTCGAGGAACTCGGGTTGCGCATCGAGGCGCTCCTCCGTCGCGCGGGAGGTGCTGCCGAAAACACGCGATTGGCAGTAGGCGACCTCGTCCTCGACGAGCATGCTCACCAGGTCTGGAAGGACGGTGAGGAGATCGAGCTGACGCCTACTGAATTCCGATTGCTCCGGTTTCTTCTCCTCAATCGGGGTCGGGTCATGTCGAAGAGCCAGATAGTCGACTACGTGTGGGAATACGACTTCGATGGCAACCACGGGATCGCCGAGACCTATGTCTCTTATCTGCGCAAGAAGCTCGCCGATGCTGACGGTTCGCTGATTCAGACGATTCGCGGAGTCGGTTACGTCATTCGCAACACAACGACATGACCCTGCAAACCAAACTGGTCATCTCTTTTACCGTCCTGCTGCTGGGCGTGATCGCGGCGGTCGGTGTGGTTGCGTCCCGGTCGATCGAGAGCATTCTTGTGGCTCAGACTGACAGAACGCTGACCAGCTTCGTCACCCGCGGGCCCGAACCAAGGCCCGAACGCAATGCCTTCGAACCTCTACCCGATCAACCAGGGTCGCCGCCTGCAGAGACGCCGCCTGAAGAGATCAATGCCGTCATCGATGAGCCCTTTCTCCGGCCATTCGCCGAGCTCTTCGTTGCTCCCAACGGCACCGTCTTCCACAGCGAGCCATCCGGCTTCGCCGATGACCCGGACCCCCTACCCGACACGACTGAACTCCCGACAACCTCCGGGCTCGTGTTCCTCGACAGTGTCGACGGGTCCCTGCGTTACCGAGCCAACATCGAGATACTCAACGACGGGGTCGCAGTAATCCGCGCCGCACCGCTTGGAAACATAGCTACTGCAACCAGTTCCCTCATTCGAGCACTGCTACTCGCCGGCGGCGGAGTACTTCTCCTTGGAGGGGCGGCTACCTGGTGGACGGTGCATCGGGCCATACAACCGGTCGACGAAATGGTCGAGACAGCCGAAACAATCGCCGCGGGGGATCTGGCCAGCCGAGTCCCGGAAACTGCTACGACGTCTGAGCTGCAACGCCTCGGAGTGGCCCTGAACGACATGCTGGGCCACATCGAAGAGGCCGTCATCAAGGAGCGCGCCGGTCAGGAACGGCTCCGCCGGTTCGTTGCCGATGCCTCTCACGAGTTGCGTACCCCCGTCGCGGCGATATCGGGCTATGCCGAGCTGCGCCGCACCGGCGGCCTGGAGACACAGGCGGCGGAGGACAACGCCTGGTCTCGGATCGAACGGGAGAGCAGCCGGATGAGCAGCCTCATCGAGGAACTCCTCATGCTTGCCCGACTCGGCCAAACTCAGGCTCTCGACAAGCAACGCTTCGACCTCGTCGAAGTCGCCCGCGACGCCGCCGCCGACCACGCCACCATCGATCCGACCCGGCCGGTGGAGCTTCTCGGTACCCATTGCGCGATGCTCACTGCGGACAAGGAACGGCTCCACCAGGTCGTTTCCAGCCTCCTCTCCAACGTCAGGGCGCACACTCCCGAAGGGACACTGGCCCGAGTCGAGATCACATCCCGGGAAGGATTCGTCGAGCTCAGTGTGACCGATCGCGGGCCGGGGATCCCCGAGTCGGCACTCGAGCACATTTTCGATCGTTTCTACCGGGCCGACCCCTCCCGCTCCCGTCACACCGGCGGGAGCGGCCTCGGTCTTGCCATTGTCAACGCCATCGTCACCGCCCACGGCGGCACCGTCACTGCAGCGAACGCCGCCAAGAACGGGGCCAGAATCACCATCACGATTCCTACCGACCAGGACTCGCGTTGAGTTTGGCGAAGCCGGGCTCTGGACCAGGCGACCGTTCGCAGATGAATCGGGTCTGACCTTCTACAGCTCGAACGAAGCCAGATCCCGCAGTTGCTCCACCCGATGGGTCGCTTCCATGAACCGGACTGTGCCCGTCTTGGAGCGCAGCACCAGCGAGTTCGTCTTCACCGAATGGCTGCCGAAGCGGACGCCATCGAGCAGCTCCCCGGTGGTGACCCCCGTCGCCGCGAAGAACGTGTTGTCAGAATCGACCAGATCCCGGGTGGTCAGCACCTGATTCAGATCGAGCCCCTCATCGATGGCATAGGCCCGCTCGCTCTCATCACGGGGCCACAGCTTGGCTTGAATCTCGCCGTCGAGGGCCGCCAAGGCACATGCCGACGTAACCGCCTCGGGCGATCCGCCGATACCGAAGAGAATGTCCACGCCGCTGTTCTCTTTGGCAGTGGCGATGCTTCCCTGGATGTCACCGTCGCCGATGAGAGTGATCCTGGCTCCCGCTTGTCGTACCGCCCGGAAGAACGGGTCGTTACGAGGTCGGTCGAGGATGATCGCGGTCACATCGGATACGGGCTTGTCATAAGCCTTGGCGACCTGCGCCAGGTTGTGGGCCACCGGGGCTTCGATGTCGATCATCCCTGCCGCAGCCGGCCCGACCGCGATTTTGTCCATGTATACCAGGCTGCCCGGCGCATACATCGTTCCCCGCGGAGCCAATGCGATTACTGCCAGTGCGCCCGGCATTCCGAGGGCGGTGAGTCGAGTGCCATCCACGGGATCTACCGCAACATCGACCAGGGGAGGGTTGCCATTGCCGACGCGCTCCCCGTTGTAAAGCATCGGGGCCTCGTCCTTTTCTCCCTCGCCGATGACGACGATGCCATCCATGTCGATCGTTGCCAGTACCTCGCGCATCGCATCGACGGCCGCCTGATCCACCGCCTCCTTGTCGCCCGTGCCCTGATACCGGGCTGCAGCAATCGCAGCCACCTCGGTGACCCTGACCAACTCCAGAGCGAGATTTCTGTCCGGTGTCTCTGTCATAGCCCGTACCTTCCTATGCCACTTTGATGATCATTGCATCGCCCTGGCCGCCGCCTCCGCACAGAGCCGCAGCGCCGATTCCGCCACCGCGATGGCGCAACGCGTTGATGAGAGTGATCGCAATCCGTGCTCCGCTGGCGCCGAGCGGATGCCCCAGCGCCACCGCGCCGCCGTTGACGTTGACCGTTTCATAGTCGGCTCCGAGCATCCTGGCGGACCACAGCGCCACTGCTGCAAATGCCTCGTTGATCTCAACTAGATCCATGTCCTTGCGCTCCAGATCCGTGAGGGCAAGCGCCTTGTCGATGGCCTCCGCCGGTCGCTCGTGCAACGACGCATCCGGGCCCGCAGTCTGTCCGTAAGCGAGGATCTCGGCCACGATCGGCAGCCCCGCCGCCTCGGCCGCGCTACGGGCGGCGACGATCACTGCTGCGGCACCGTCTGAGATCTGCGAAGCGTTGCCCGCCGTAACGCTTCCGTCTGCCACGAACACTGGCTGCAACCTGCCCAGTGTCTCTGCCGTTGTCCCCGGGCGAATCCCTTCGTCGGCTTCCATGACGATCGGTTCGCCGCGACGTTGTGGAATAGTGACCGGCACGATCTCTCCTTCAAAGAGGCCCGCCCGAGTTGCCGCAATGGCGCGCTCGTGAGAAGCCGTTGCCCACTCGTCTTGTTCGATCCGGCTGATTCCGAGGACCGCGGTCTTGCGATCTGCCGTTTCACCCATGATGCAGCGGTCGAAGGCGCAGAGCAGACCGTCATGATTCAACGAATCGACCAGTTGGCCGTCGCCGTGGCGGAAACCTTGCCTCGCACCAAAGACGAGGTGCGGGGCGTTGGTCATCGACTCCATCCCTCCGGCCAGTATGAACTTTGCTTCACCTAGCCGGATGCGCCTTGCCGCGTCCTGGATTGCCGTCATGCTGGATAGGCATACTTTGTTGATGACCGTCGCCGGGACGCTCATTGGCACCCCTGCATCGGCGGCAGCGCGTCGTGCCGATGCCTGTCCCGACCCGGCCTGGATAACGTGGCCGAAGATGACCTCGTCGATCTTGGCAGGGTCGACGCCGGCCCGGTCCAGCGCACCCTTCATGGCGAACGTGGCGAGGTCGGTGGCGCGGAACCCAGCAAGCGAGCCGTTGAACTTGCCGATCGGGGTCCGGGCAATCGAACAGATGACAGGGTTCATCCCATCCTTTCGCGGTCGGTACCGGATGCTACTTGTTGCGGACGACCGGACTCGGTTCCGGCGTAACTGGCGGCAACATATTGCCGCCAGTTACGCAAGAAGGGCTGCCCTCAGCCCATTTCGATCTCGGTCAACAGGCGCCGCACCCGTTTCTCGCTCACCTTCCCTTTCGCTCCGATCGACTGGGCGAATAGGCTGACTCGCAATTCCTGGATGAGCCAGGCGGCGTCCATCAGTCGGGGCTCTGCCGGCATTGCGGTAGCAATCCGATCGAGTTCCGCCTCCAGAGCATGGATCGTTGCCATGTGGGCGCGGTCCCGCTGCGGATTCTCGGGAAGTTGCTCGATGCGGCGGGCGATCGCCAACAGGTAGCGACGGACATCTGCGATCCGCTCGGAGCCGATCTTGCTGAGGAAGCCGGGATAGACCAGCAATGACACCTGGGCTCCAATGTCGGCGATGATGTCGCCGTCACGCTCGTCGTCAAGACGGTTGAACGCCCGCTCGGCCTCCCAGAGCCCATCAAGCAGATCTAGCGAGCTGCGGGCCACCTTGGTCACCAGCGGATCCAGATGGTCGCGAGCCGCCGCCAGCAGTCGATCGAATTCGACCGCATTCCACGCCGGGCCCCCGGTCTGTTCGATGATCTCGCCGAGCGCACACCCGAGACAGTCCTCGACCCATTCGGTCGCGTCGGTGTGCGGGCCGGCGCGCAGCAGTTCCCGTGCGTCACGATCGAGCAGCGGTCGCAGGAGCTTGCTCGGCGACGGCAGGTTGAGCAGGAGGAGTCGGATCGTTCCCTGCCACATCGCCTCGTCCTGTTCGGCTTCGTTGGCCAGCAGCCGGATCCCGACGCTCTCCTCCTCATCGATCAGCGCCGGATAGGCCTCCATGGTGTGAGCGGATCCGGCGACAGAGACGAGGCGAGGGAGCTCGCCGAAGCTCCACTCGGTCAACCCGGATACCTCGAGTTCGTGGGTGACGGAATCGACGGTGGCTCGTGTCTCGCTCTGAACCCGGGCCTTGAGTTCCTGCAGATCGGTCCCGCTGGCGACTTCGTTCCCTGCGTCGTCAAGGATGCGGAACGACGGACGAAGGTGAGGAGGCAGCGCTTCCAAGTCAAATGCATCGACCGGAATGGGGACGCCACCAATCCGCTGGAGCTCACGGCGCAGGTTCAGCAGCAAGCCGCCGTCACTGGGATGGATCCTTGCCAACACCTGTTTGGCGGTATCGGGAACGGGGGCGTAGAGCTTGCGGAAGCTCTTCGGCATAGAGCGAATCAGGGCGATGACGAGTTCCTCTCGCAACCCCGGGACGTGCCACTCGAACACAGTCGGATCAATCCGGTCGAGCCCGCGCAGGGGCACATCGACGGTGACTCCGTCGGTTGCGCTGGCCGGGTCGAACACGTACTCGAGTGGCAGGCCGAGATCGCCGTACTCCCAGACCTGGGGGAAGGCCTCGGGATCCGGCGCTGCCGCCACAGGGTCGATGAGATCATCGAGGCTCAAGTCGAGCAGATGCGGCTGCTGCTCCCTCACATCTCGCCACCAGCGATCGAAGTGCCGCACCGTGGTGATGTCCTCGGGAATTCGTGCGGCAAACCACGCCGCCAGCGTGTCGTCATCGACCAGCAGGTTCGCGCGGCGCTCGCGATCCTCCATCTCAAGCACAGTGTCGATCTGATCGTGATTTTGAGCGACGAACGCGTGCTGCGATTCCCATTCCCCGGCGATGAGCGCATGACGGATGAACAGGTCTCGGGATGCTTCGGTGTCGAATCGCCCGTACTGGACTATCCGGTCGGTCTGCAGCGGTATGCCAAACAGGGAGACGGTCTCGCGCGCCACCGCGGAGCCACGCTCGGCATCCCACCAGGGATCGGAGTGGGAACGATTGATGAGGTGCTCCCCGGCTTCTTCAATCCACTCCGGCGGGATCTCGACCGCAGTGCGCGCCCACAGCCGGGTGGTCTCGACCAATTCCGCCGCCATCACCCACTCCGGCGATCGTTTGAACAGAGTTGACCCCGGTGAGATATAGAAGCGGGCACCGCGCGCCCCGCGGTACTCGTAGCCGTCCGGGTTCTTCTTGCCGACATGAGAGAGAAGTCCTGCCAACAGTGTTCGGTGAACCGTGTCGGGAGACGCCGGTTTCCGGTTGCGATGCAGACCCAATTCCTTCGAGATGTCACGAAGCTGGGCGTGGATGTCCTGCCACTCGCGGACGCGGCGGTAGCTGAGGAACTCATCCCGACAGAGCCGCCGGAACTGATTGGAGGTCCGGGCGCGTCGTTCGGTGCGCAGATAGTCCCAAAGCCGGAGCCAGCCGAGGAAGTCAGAATCCTCATCGCGGAAGCGGGCGTGCACCTGATCCGCCTGCTGCTCTTTCTCGAGGGGTCGTTCTCGCGGATCCTGGATCGATAGCGCCGCGGCAATCACCTCGACTTCGCGCAGACAGTCCTGGCGATCTGCTTCGAGGATCATCCGTGCCAGCCGGATGTCCAGCGGGATGCGAGCCAGGCGCCGGCCGAGCTTGGTCAATCGGCGCCGGGCAGGGTCACCGTCTGGTTGGAGCGCTCCAACCTCCTCAAGCAGGGCTACTCCATCGCGGATCGAGCGAGAATCTGGGGGATCGAGGAATGGAAATGACTCGACCTCGCCGAGATCGAGCGCCGCCATCTGCAGAATCACCGAAGCAAGCGAGGTGCGCAGTATCTCCGGCTCTGTGAACTCAGGGCGAGAGTCGTAATCGTCCTCTGCGTACAGCCGGATGCACACTCCGGGGCCGAGTCGACCGCAACGACCGGCCCGCTGGTCGGCCGAAGCCTGCGAGATCGGTTCTATCGGTAGACGCTGCACCTTGGTTCGGCGCCCGTAGCGGGAGATGCGGGCCGTGCCCGCGTCGACCACGGCCCGGATGCCGGGCACGGTTAGTGACGTTTCCGCCACGTTGGTGGCGACGACTATGCGCCTTCCGGTGTGCTTAGCAAATACCCGGTTCTGCTCACCGGTCGACAGCCGCCCGTACAGCGGCACGATCTCGGTATGACGCAGTCCCAGCTCATCGATTGCGTCGGCTGCGTCGCGGATCTCCCGTTCCCCGGAACAGAACACGAGAATGTCGCCGTCTTTCTCCGTGAACAACTCAGTTACCGCATCGCAGATGCCCTGTGGTTGGTCTTTGGGTTCGGCAAGGGCGGGATCATCGAGCGGCCGGTAGCGAACGTCAACGGGATAGGTCCGTCCCGAGACCTCAACGATCGGAGCGTCATCGAAGTGGGCGGAGAATCTCTCTGTGTCGATGGTGGCCGACGTGATGATGACTTTGAGATCCGGTCGCTTCGGTAGCAGGTTCTTGAGGTAGCCGAGGAGGAAGTCGATGTTGAGGCTGCGCTCGTGCGCCTCGTCGATGATGATGGTGTCGTATCGACTCAGCCGGCGGTCGTGATGGATCTCGTTGAGCAAGATCCCGTCGGTCATCAGCTTGACCAGGGTGGTGTCGCCAACTTGATCGGAGAACCGAACGGTGTATCCAACGAGGTCGCCCACCGTACTGCCCAGCTCCTCGGCGACACGGTTGGCGATCGACCGAGCGGCAATCCGTCTCGGCTGAGTGTGACCGATCCATCCGTTGATACCGCGTTTCAGCTCGAGGCAGAGCTTCGGGATCTGGGTGCTCTTCCCTGATCCCGTCTCGCCCGCCACGATTACGACCTGGTTCTCTCGAATCGTGGCGAGCAGTTCCTCACGACGGTCGGTGATGGGGAGCTCGGCCGGGTAGGAGATCTTGCCCGGCGTTGCGCGGCGGCGGGCGGCAAGTTTGCCGGCTGCAGCGTCGATCTCGGCGGCAATGGCATCCAAGAGCTCCTCCCGCTTGGCAGGCGCGCTGACCCGGGCGGCACCGCTGATGCGCCGCTGGAAGCGACGGCGATCGGCGAGCATGAGCCGGTCGGCCCGGGCGCGCAGGTCAGATAGAGACTTAGGCATGGGAACGCACCCATGGTATTCCGCTAGCTTGGCGTCATGTTTGCCTACAACCTCGATCACGTCGCGCTTGCGGTGCGCGACCTCGACGAAGCGCTGACCGGGTACAAGCGTCTGTACGGAGCCGATCCGATGTATCGCGAGGTGGTTGCGGAGCAGGGCGTCGAGGAGGCAATGATCGCAGTCGGCGGTTCCTACGTGCAGCTACTGCAACCGCTCGGGCCGGACACGCCGGTCGGCAAGTTCATCGAATCGCACGGGGAGGGAATGCACCATGTTGCCCTTGCCGTCGCCGACATCGACGCGGCCCTCGACCATCTGCGAGCGGAAGGTGCGCGCCTCGTCGATGAGGAGCCCCGCAGTGGGGGACGCGGTACCCGAATCGCGTTTGTTCACCCCCGAGCGTTCGCCGGGACCCTCGTTGAACTCGTAGAGTTGCCGCTATGAGGTTCGAGGTGTCGGGACGGCCCAGTCACGAAGAGACCGCTGCTATCGCAGCCGTGATCACCGCGATCGTTGCGGAAGAGGCGAATGCGCTGGCCACCCCGGTTCGAGTGCCCCGGCAGAGCTCATGGGTACTGGCCTGGCGTCCGCGCGATATTCCTGCTCCGTTGCCGTCGCACACGTACGAAATGCAGTCCTGGGCGGAGGTGGAGCAAAGCGGCGAGTAGGCCCACTCTCCCGAGTCGGCGCGCAGCCTTCGATACTCCCCCTGAGCCTGCGGCGCCTTCGGCCCTCCCCGAGTTGCGTTGCAAGTAACTCGATGGCCATCGCATGGCCCCCTACCGCTGAGCCTGCGGCTCAGTGGAACTCGAATCTATCCCGGACTAGTGGCGGAGTTCAGCATCGAATTCCAAGCTGCTTGCAGCAGCCCTAGACCTCGGTGGGTTCTGTCTGCTCAGCCACTCCAGCTTCGCCATAGTCGCGGTCCGAGGTCGTGCGAGCTAGCTTGATCGAGAACCGGAAAGACGCGCCGGTCGGAAAGCGTGGCTCGTACCAGACATCGCCACCCATGGCGCGAGCCAGCCGGCGGGCGATGGGGAGGCCCAGCCCAACACCTTCGGTCTGCCGTGCGTCGCCCTTTCCGACCTGCTCGAAATGCTCGAAGATCCTTTCCCAGTCACCCTCGGGTATGCCCGGCCCATTGTCCGCCACTGTGATTGTGTACAGCTCGGTTCCAGCATCGCCGTCGAGCTTCACGGAATCACCGCCGTATTTGCGAGCGTTGTCGAAGAGATTGCGCAGGATCTGCCCGACCCTGCCCCGATCGGCGTTGACGATCACCCCGCTGGGGATGTAGCTATTGACCTCCTTGCTGGTGTCCGCGAACACGAGTCGCGAGGTCGCCGCGATCTCGGACGCAAGGTCGAACTCGTGAGGTCGGAGGCGAAGGCGCCCCGCTTCGATACGCGGGATGACAAGGATGTCTTCGACGAGGTTGCTCAGGTGGTGAGCCTCTTGTCGCATGATGACGAGGAACTCGCTGATCTCCTCTGGCTCGAGCTCAGACCAGTTCGCCCGTAGCGTTTCGGAGAAACCGGCGATGCTGGTCAGCGGGGTGCGAAACTCATGACTGACCATCGAGACGAACTCGTCTTTCAGCTCGACGGCGCGACGTTCCGCAGCAAGGGCGTTTTGGTGCCGGAGGCTCGAGGCATGGAGTGCCTGTACCGCGCCGTAGAGCAGCGAGCCGATCAACAGCGACATTAGGGCCACCGTCACTACGTCGAAGATCACGTAGCGCGTCGAGCTGATTACCGGATCACCCAAAGGTGCAATGGCGACGACGGGAATGCCGATGACGAGCCCGGCGGCAACAGCGCCGGCGGCGTTAAACAGCGGAAGCAGCAGGAGGGCTCCGGTGAGAAGGTACATGAACGTCACCGCCAGCGAGAGGCTGGGGTTGCCCTTTATCACGGCGATCGCGCTGAAGACGACCGTATCAGTGAGCAACATCGGGAGCGCACTGGTTCCGTTGGTCCTCCGCCACAGGCCGTCTGCTGTGAGATAGGCGGCGGCGAAGATGACGTAGCGAGCCGGGGTCATCCCCTGGATGATCCCGGTGGCAGCCATGCCGAGGAGGACGATGCCAAATAGTGTGCGCACCGTATTGACACGCTGGCGGACTTCCGCATACGCAACGGGCGCCTGCATTTTGGCGAGCTCTGTGATGCTCACGGTGTTTTCACTCGTTCCGTCGTCGCCCCCGGCACCCTCGTCGGGTGCAGCCTACGGCATTGTTGTCGACAAGGGACGCGGCGGGGTTAACGGATCTGTTCGAGCTGGTCCATCACCTCGTCGGGGACTCTGAGATCCCCGGTTCCGACCCCAACAGCGAGGTGTGGCTTGTATTTACCGTGGAAATCGGATCCTCCGGTAGCCACGATTCCCAGTTCGGCGCAGATCTCGGCTATACGGTTCCGCATCTCCGGGGTGTACTCGCCGTAGTACGCCTCGATTCCGCCGAGGCCACGGGCAACCAACTCCCGGAAACCGATTGAGAACTCATCGGCGCGGAGGTGCAGGGTGTGGGGATGGGCAATGACCGCGACGGCTCTCGACTCCCGGCTGAGGCCGATCGCCTCCTCGGCGGTGAGGCGCATCCGTGGCACATAAGCCGGTCGTCCCGAAGCCAAATATCGGTCGAAGGCAGCCGGTACGGAGTCGACGTAACCCTTGGCGATAAGCACCGCGGCGAAATGCGGACGACCGACTACTCCGGTCCCCGCTTCCCGTGCCACCTCGTCGTAGCTGATATCGAGACCTAGATCGCGCAGTTTGTCGACCATTTCGAGATTGCGAGTGTGGCGTCCCCGGCGCAGGTCCTCCAGTCGGTCCTGGATTGGTCCCGGCCCCGGCTCGAGGAAGTAGACGAGCATATGCATGCTCTGCTCTCGCCAGAGAACCGAAAGCTCCGTACCACCGATGAAACGTAGCCCACGCTCGGCGGCGGCAGCACGCGCTTCTGGAATCCCGTCCAGGACGTCGTGGTCGGTGAGCGCAATTCCGCTCAGGCCTGCGGCGGCTGCCATAGCCGCGATTGCGGTCGGGCTCTCGGAGCCGTCCGAGAAGGTGCTATGCATGTGAAGGTCGACGGCCATACTGTCGAGGGTCACCCCCAGACGACGCTGGCGGCGATGAACATCACGACGAGGACTACGGCCCAGACGGCGACCCGCTTGGTGCGATCGATGATCCTCTGTCGGCGCTTCTGCTTGTTGACCTCTACCTGTTTGGCGGCACGGTTCTGCCGTTGCCGTTCCCGTTTGTCAGTCGCCATATCAGCCGGGATTCTAGGACGCCGGCGGCTACTCGGCGATATTGACTGATTCGAGATACAGCGTTTCGAGAGGCACACTCAATTCGCCGAGGGCGTTTTGGCCCAACGGGATTTCAACAATCCGCTCGAGCGTGTCGAATCCGCCTACGACGTTGCCGAAATAGCTGTACGCATTGGGCAGCGGTGCGTCGGCAAGGACAATGAAGAACTGAGACCCCGTGGTGTTGGGTCCGGCATTCGCCATCGCCAGGGTGCCCGCCTCGTACAGAAATCCCGGCTCTGGAAGCTCATCGGGGATGGTGTATCCCGGGCCCTCCCGCCCTGTGGCCGTGGGATCGCCGGCCTGGATCACGAAGCCGGGTACGACCCGGTGAGATACCGAACCGTCGAAGTAGCCGCTCCGGGCCAGGAAGACGAAAGAGTTGACGGTCTCGGGCGCCAGTTCGGGGTACAACTCCACAACGATGTCGCCGCACGAAGTGACGATGGTCGCAGTGATCGGTTCGCCGGCTTCTAGGCCCTGGTCCTCCGGGGCATCGAATGCCATTGGGGTTACCGGGGTTGGAGTCACTCCGTCGCAAGCGGTCGGCTGCGCAACGAAGCCTGCATAGTCAGAGGGAGGGCGGGGCGGCAGAGTTATCTCGGGAACGGCATCGGTGGTGGTGGTTGTTGTTGTTGTTGTGGCGGGAGCGGTGGTCGAGGTTGCCTCCGGTGCGGCGGCACCGGCGTCCTCATCTGATCCCCCGCACGCCGCAGCGACGAGGGCAATCGCGGCACTCGCCAATGCGATTCGTGATAGTGGTGACATGAGGCGGGATGGTAATTGGGCTCGAGCGCTAGCCCGGTACACTCGCCAGATGCCAATCGTCGTGCAGAAATACGGTGGGACGTCCGTCGCCGACGCGGAACGCATTCGAGCGGTCGCCGCTCGCGCCGTTGCCACCCAGAAGTCGGGAAATAGCGTTGTTGTGGTTGTCTCCGCAATGGGGAAGAGCACCGATGAGTTGATCACTTTGGCATCGGAAGTGACGCCCAACTCACATCCACGCGAAATGGACATGTTGCTGACCGCGGGTGAGCGGATCTCGATGGCGTTGCTCGCCATGGCTATCGAAGATCATGGCATCGGGTCGATGAGCCTGACCGGCTCTCAGGCCGGCATCCTCACGACTGTGGAACATGGCCACGCCGAGATCATCGGCATTCGGGGTGACCGGGTGCGCGAAGGCTTAGGCGAGGGCAAGGTCGTTATCGTTGCCGGGTTCCAGGGGTTCAGCCCCGAGACCCGAGATGTGACCACGCTCGGTCGTGGTGGCTCGGATGCGACCGCCGTCGCCCTGGCCGCCACTCTTCAGGCAGACGTGTGCGAGATCTACACCGATGTGGACGGTGTCTTTACCGCCGATCCGCGTGTGGTGCCCGGCGCCAGGAAGCTGGATGAGATTTCGTTCGAAGAGATGCTGGAACTTGCCGCGGCCGGAGCCGGGGTCCTGATGGCTCGATCGGTGGAATTCGGGCGCCGCTACAACATTCCGATACATGTTCGGTCGTCGTTCCACGGCGGGGTCGGGACGTGGGTGAAGGAGGAAACCATGGAGGAAGCGATTATTCGCGGCGTGGCGCACGACGTTTCGGAGGCCAAGGTCACGGTGCATGGGGTCCCCGACTCGCCCGGTCTGGCAGCCCGGTTGTTCGAGCCGCTGGCCGAAGCCGGGCTCAGCGTCGACATGATCGTGCAGAACGTTTCCCGTGAGGGCGTTACCGATATCAGTTTCACCGTTGCCCGCAGTCAGCTCAATACGGCAGAGACCGTGGCGAAGCTGGCGGCGGAAGCAATTGGTGCTGCCGGGGTCGACGTCGACCACAACATCGCCAAGATATCGCTGGTCGGTGCGGGAATGAAGGATGAGTTGGGCATTGCGGGGAAGATGTTCCGTATCCTCTCCGACCACGGTGTCAACATCGAGATGATCAGTACTTCGCCGATTCGCATATCCTGCGTGGTTCGAGGCGACGATGTAGCCGCCGCGGTCCAGGGCCTGCACGATGGTTTTGCGCTCGGAGAGGAGAGCTGACGATGGGGAAGAGAACGGCGATTGTCGGAGCAACCGGCGCCGTCGGCACCACGATGCTCTCGATCCTCGAGGAACGCGACTTCCCCGTGTCGGAGCTTCGGTTGCTGGCTTCGTCCCGGTCGGCGGGTCGGGTCATCCCCACCAAGTGGGGTGAGGTGACCGTCGAAGATCTGGCCACGGCGGATCCGTCCGGTATTGAGATTGCGCTGTTCTCGGCGGGAGGTGGGCGCTCCAAGGAGTACGCACCGAATTACGTTGCTGCCGGGGCCGTCGTGATCGACAATTCGTCTGCCTTCCGGCAGGACGACGAAGTCCCGCTCGTTGTGGCTCAGGTGAACGACCACGCAGTAGCCGGGCACCAGGGGATCATCGCCAATCCGAATTGCACGACGATGGTTGTGATGATGGCCGCCGGACCGCTGCACCGCGCTGCGGGTTTGAAATCGATGACAGCCACCTCGTATCAATCCGTTTCGGGTACCGGTCAGACCGGTATGGACGTGCTCGCTCATGAGATCGACGCGCTGGGCAAGGATCGTGAACTTCTCGCCAAGGGCGGCTGGACCGAGCCGGGGAGCGATGTGTACAGCCGGCCAATTGGTTTCAACGTTCTTGCGCACGCCGGGGGATTCACCGAGCAGGGGTACACAGATGAGGAGTGGAAACTGGTCAACGAGACCAGGAAGATCCTCGAGGCTCCCGACATCAAGGTCGAGCCATTCTGTGTTCGTGTCCCGGTGATGGTCGGTCACGGCATTGCGGCGACGATGTTCTTCGATCGGCCGGTGTCGCTCGATGAGGCCAACGAGATCCTCGGCTCGGCTCCGGGGACGCAACTCTGGGATGACTCGAAGGTTCCGACCCCGCTCGATTCCGCCGGTATCGATGATGTCATCATCGGCCGCGTCCGCCCCACAGTTGGCGACCCCGGTGGCATCAGCCTGTGGACGGTTGGCGACAACTTGCGGAAGGGTGCCGCCCTCAATGCCGTGCAGCTAGCAGAGTTGGTCTGACAGTCAGGGGGCAATCGGTCGGACGCCGCTTGCCGCTATGAGGTTGCCTTCGATGTCGTCTGCATAAACGACCCAGCTGTAGCCAGCAGCGACTGCGGGACCGTCGCGGCCTTCTGGGATCTGGGCGATGCCGCCTACATAGACCCGTGGTTCTGAGGTCAGTGTCGACCAGTAGGGGTCGGCATTCTCGTCATAAACGACCACAAAGTACGACGCGGCATTGCCGGCCGGTAGCCATTCGAGGAGCGGCCGTGAGCCACCGCCGGACTGAGGTGTCAGCTGCTCAATAGGGTCGACGCCGGAGATGGCCGGTCCAGTAGTCGTTGTGGTCGTTGTTGTAGTGGAGGTTTGCGGCTCTTCTGCGGCACTAGAAGCGACCGTCGATGTTGTCGAGTCAGCGCGCGACGGCGACTCCGTTGTTGGTCCATCGTCTGCGGACGAGCAACCGCTTAGGGTCGCCGCCAACACGAGCAGCACAGCCGGCAGGGTGGCTCTTGTCATCATGCATCTCCCAGGGTGAGGAGGACCTCGGCGGGGCTCAATCCGCCGGGGAGGGTTTCGATGCCCAGCATTTGGGCGGCCCGAGCAACGTCGCCCACCTCGGCGGGAGCCAGGGCATCGGCCGATCGCACCCTTTCCCACCGTATTGCCACATCTGCTTCGAGTCGGGATTCGAGTTGAGCTGCCGCATCGGGAACCGGCGATCCGGAACCGATCGCGCCGGTGCCGAGCGCCAAGCCGACCAGGTGGCTATTGGTGGTGCCCGGGAAGAGATCTAGGAATGTGTTCGCCACATCCTGCGCCGCCAACGTCAACTGGGTGGCAAATCGTGGATCAGGTGGGCACGGCGATTCGACTGCCAATTGTGCTTGCAGATCCTGTGCCTGCCAGAGCAACTCCCACCCGTCGAGGATGAAGTCGAAAGCCGCAGCGTCCAGACTGGTCGCATTTGTTGTGTCCCCGGTCGGGAGAGAACTGGCGCGGGAGGCCCATGTGTTGATGTCGGCAAGCAACTCCTCAACCTTCTCTCCCTGCTCGGTGGCGTCGACGCCGGTCGACGCCGTGAAGTATCCGCGAATGAACTCATCAAACCCGACGGACTCGATTTCCTGGCGCACTCTGAGATCCCATCGGCCTACGATCTGATCGCAGAGGACGATCACGTCGGTCAGTTGCTCATCGAGGGAACCAGAGTCGGTGGTTGTAGCCGATTGCGATAAGCCGGCGATGCTGAAGGTTGCGGTGTTGGTACTCGTGTAGGTGCCGGTGAGCCGGTAGTCGGCCGGTGGTCCACCGATGGTCCCGTTGGCGGTGAAGGAGCCCTGTCCGGAGACCTCCCCTTCGGCGAAGTTGCCCGACAGGGTTTGCGAGCCGTCGAACGACCAGGAGCCGCTCATCTGTCCTTCGTCCAATTCGAGTTGGAGCGGACCGCCACCGTCGATCAGAACCACGATTTCGGCCCCGCTGAGATCGGCGCGGAAACCACCGTCAACGCCTATCGAACCCTGGAACGACCCGCTCGCGACCGGTCCTCCGGTCTGTGCCGTGGCGGCGACCGTACTCAAGAGAGTCACTGCGAGAACCGCCGATACGATCCCATACCGGCGGCGTGCAATTCCGGCTTTCCTCATATTCCGTCCCCCCTGTCGGTATCCGGTCGGCAGCAAACTAGTGCGGGCTTTTTGTGAAGCACGACGGTTGCCTTTTGTGTCGCCGCTGATCAAGCCCGGCCCGGACCCCTCGACCGATCTAGCGACTTCGCCACGCAATTGCCGTGATCATCGCGAACGCGGTGAACTCGCCGGCGGCGAACGCATAGGCCACCCGGGTCAGCGGCTCTGCCCCGGAGACGGCCAGGACCGCACCGGCTACGGCGGCAGCGACGAGCCAGCCGACTGCGAGGTCTCTTGTCCGACCGCGTGCGATCAGGATCTGCGTCACGAATACAACGGCCAGCGCAGTAACTGCTCCGGCGCCACCGAGGCCACCAACGAGACTCGACGGCCGGAACTCCGCACCGTAGAGCACCTCGATGATGGTCGGGAGGGCGTAATAGCTGGCTGTTCCGGCGGCCACAGCAGCTCCGGTTCCCAGCACGGCGAGGCGGTTTGCCCAAGCATGCAGAACCTCAGGCTTGCCATCACTGAGTGCTGTAGCCATCGCTGCTAGGAAACGGGTGGCCAGTCCGTACGACGCCGTTATGGGTCCCCGTAACAGAGTGAAGGTTATGAAGTAGATGCTGACCTCAGCCGGCGAGCCGCCGATCAAGTTCACCACGAGCGGTCCACCGGCCAGGATCAATTGGGATAGGGCGGAGGCAACGACGAGCAGTTGTAGCAGTCCGGTCGCTTCCGGCATGTCGGTGGGAACACGGTCGGGGTCGGTGCGAACCAGATACGGACGCACCAGCAGCAGCGTCAGCGGCGCGGCGCCGAGCGCCAGGCCGAACCAGAACGATCCGGCCTCGATCACGGCGAACAGAATGCCCAGACCCGTAAGCGCAAGAGCTTCGAGCATCATGGTCAACCCGTAGGCGCGAAAGCGGCGTCTGCCCGCCATGACTCCCCGCGCAATTGTCATGATGGCGCGGGCGAACATGAGCAGCGCCATGGCGATGACGAATACGGAGCGACCTTCGAAGAAGCGATTAGTGCCGACTGCGGCAACCGCAACCCCGACCAATCCGCCGAGAATGAGAGTGCGCGCGATCTGGCGGCGGGCCGCGGGCTCCAGCGCTGCACCCGCCTGCAGGGTGACCCTCCTGGTCGTCATCTGCTCTACCGGCAGCATGACGATGGTGTAGACGAGGAAGCCGATCGTCCAAACGATGGCAACCGGGGCGAATCCCTCGTCACCGAGGGCGCGGCCGCCAACCACCTGGAACGCGTAGGCGCCGATCGAGGCAACGATGGCGCCGAGCGCGATCATCCAGGTACCGTCGTTGCGGGTCGTGGGAGCGGAAACGGGACGATTCACCCGGCGACAATAACCGGCAGGGAATAATTCGTCGGAGATGCGGGTATGAGCTTATGGCCCCATCCCCATTGGCCGATAGGTGTTGTACCGTAGGAAGTGCCGTGTGAGGTACGAGATGAATACAAAGACTTCAATTGTCATCGATCGTCCGATCGACGAAGTATTCGCCTATGTCAGCGATGTCGAGAACATGCCCCGCTGGGTCTCCGGGGTGCGGCGGGCGCGGCTTCTCTCGAAGAAGTTGAAAGCCGGAGCGCGCTTCACGGCTGACTACGCGCAGGGCATGCGGAATGCCGCCATCGACTTCCAGATCGTCGAGTTCGAGCCTCCGGTCCGATTCACCGCCACCGCCGAGCGTGGCCCGTTTTCGTTCCCATTCCGGGGAACGTTCGAGTTCCGTGCAGTCGGTAATTCCACCGAGGTGACGACCAATGTGGAGACTGGTGAAGAGAGTTTGGCCACGAGGCTGGCCAACCTCCTGTTCGGGCCCATTGTGCGCCGCGGCTTCCAGAAGCGGCTTCAGGAAGAACTGTTGGCGCTGAAGGCAAGCCTGTTGCGGAAGTAGTGGGCGGACCACTGCACGGCCCGATTTCCCACTCTCGGTGTTGCGCGACCGCCGTCTACTCGACCGGGCACCCCCTCTCGCGGTCTCATCGGATCGAGGCCGCCGTCTCCCCCCGGAGCGGGAGACAAGAACAGAACAGGCCGGCAGCCTTCGCTGCCGGCCTTGGTCGGGACGGCCGGATTTGAACCGGCGACCTCATCGTCCCGAACGATGCGCGCTACCAAGCTGCGCCACGTCCCGAGTGTCGAGATTGTAGCCACAGTTCGGAGTTGCGAACAGCCGGGATCAGCCGACTAGCTTCTCAACCCGGATCCGATCGATCCGATTGCGATCCATGCGCATCACCACCAGCCGGTAGTCATCAACGGTGAGTTGGTGGCCGTCGGATGGAATGTGCCCGGCGACCGACAAGAACATCCCGCCGAGTGTCGAGTAGGGGCCTTCGGGGAACTTGTGCCCCATTGCATCGGAGAAGTCGTCGATGGGCAGCCGCCCGTCGGCCATCCACCTTCCCGGCCCGATCGGCACGATTGACGGAACCCCTGGGTCATACTCGTCCTGCAACTCGCCAACGAGCTCTGATACGAGATCCTTGATGGTCACGAGCCCTTCTACCCCACCGTGCTCGTCGAGGACGAGCGCCATGGTGAATCGGCGCGACTGCATGTCCTGGAGCACCTGGAGAACGGGAGCGGATTCGGGAACAAACGTGGGTTTGCGCAGTAGCGCCGCAATCTGTGACGTACTCGGGTCTCCGTCAACCTGAAGGACGTCCTTCACGTAGAGGATTCCGACCAGATCGTCGAGTCCGCCTCCGGTCACGGGGAAGCGAGAATGTGCTGCGTTGCCGACGACATCTCGCACGTCCTGGATGGAGACCGGATTGCCCAGGGTGACGATATCTACCCGGGGGGTCATCACATCACGTACCGGGCGATCGGCGAGGGTAAACAGAGAGTCGATGATCTCTCGCTCGGCTGCTTCGATCTCGCCGCCGGCCGCGCTTAGCTCGGCAAGAGCCTTGATGTCGGCCTCGGTGACACCGCGCGAATCGTCGTTGGTCGATAGTCGCAAGACGCGGAGCAAGCCCCGGGTGACTGCAGTGAACAGTCGGGCGATTGGATTCAGGACGAGCGACAAACGCCAGATGGTTGGGGCAACGGCCAGCGAGAAGCGCTCGGGGTAGCGAGCCGCGATCGTCTTGGGAGTGATCTCGCCGATGATGAGCACGACAATCGTGACCACCAGGGTCGACAGCCATGGGCCCCACTGTTCGCCTATCAGAGAGATGAAGAGGGTTGTCGCCACGGCCGCGCCGAGAATGTTCACCAGATTGTTGGCGACCAGCAACGTCGATAGCAGTCGCTCGGGGTCGGCAACGAGCTGGGCAACACGCCTTCCCCTCCTGCCCAGCGACGACACCTGGTGGACGCGTTCCCTGCCAATCCCGATCAGGGCTGTCTCTGAACCAGAGAAGAAGCCGGAACCGACGGCGCAGATCGCAAGAATGGCGACATAGATGATGTTGGTAACGCTCATCTCGCTTGTTGCGACCTACTGGGTGATTGCCTGGTCAATGGCGGTGCGGAGATCGTGAGCAGTGAACGGCTTGGTAACCCAGGCGGCAACTCCGGCCCGCTTGGCGAGGAAGCCGTCGGCAGCTCGGTCGAGCAGTAATACCACCGGGACCGGCTCTTGCTGGTTGAGGGCTGCTTGTTGACGGATTTCACGAGCGATTGCCATCCCGCCCATGCTCTTGACTTGGAGATCGATTACTACGGCATCAGGGCTCTCGGAAAGGATCAGATCGAATGCAGATCTCGGGTCGTCGTGATCGATGAGGGCGTATTCGGGTTCGGTCAATGCAGCATGGACCTCATTGCGAGCCCACGCTTCGTCAGCAATGACGACGATTTGTGATGACATGCCGGAAAGGGTAGCGCGGGAGGGTACGGGATCGGCTGGCAGCGGGTACCATGCGCCGTCGTGTTGAGACGTCTTTCCCTGCTGTTCCTCTTGCTGAGCGCTGCGTTTGCCGCGGTGCCTGCCGGTGCCCAAGAGCCTGGACCGGGTCCGGTCGCCGTAGCGGATGTGCGCGGTCCGCTCGACCAACGAGCTATCGACTTCCTGGTCGATGTGATCCGCAACGAGGATGCCCAGTTGGTCGTGCTCAAGATCGACAATCCGGGGGTGGCTTCAGGAGACATCGAGAGACTGATTGCATCGATCCGGGTGTCCGCTACTCCTGTTGCTGCCTGGGTCGGTCCCGACGGGGCGGTCGCCTTCGGGGAGGTGGCAAAGGTGCTGGACTGGCTGCCCGTGGTCGGGGCCGCCCCCGGAGCGCGCCTAGGCCAGACGGAGCCCGGCTTCGATGGTCCGGTCGACGACTTGGGTCAGGCCCCCTACCCGCTGAGTCGCCTCTACGACCTCGAATTGGTCATCGGAGAGGCACCGCCGCCCGACGAGATCGTGACCATCGTGCAGCCCACTATCGGCCAGTTCATCGCCGCGCTCGATGGCATGGACGTTGCCACCGGCGTCGGGACTGTGCGTCTGGAGACGGCCGAGCAAGTGACACTCGACGACGGGACCACCGCCACCGTCTCGTCGGTCGACGTCCGTTTTCTCAAGCCAACTCTGCTCACCAGATTCCTCCGTCTCGGCACGCAGCCCGATGCTGCCTTCTTCTTCCTGATGGCCGGGTTGGCGGTTGCCGCATTCGAGTTCTATGCCGCGGGCGCGGGGATTGCGGCGGCAGTTGCCGCCCTGTCCCTCTTCCTCGCCGGGTATGGCTTTGCCACCCTCCCGATGAACTGGTTGGCGGTGCTTGCGGCAATTCTGGGCATCGGGATGTACACGTGGGATTTCCAGCGACACGAGCTGGGGATTCGCAGCATCTTGGGGACGATTCTGATCCTGTGGGGTGGGGTCGCTTTCGTCGGTGGACCACCGCAGATCAGCACCAGCTTATGGGCCGTAGTGCTTACGGCCGTCGGCATCATGCTCTTCTATCTGTTTGCGATGACGACCATTGTTCGCTCCCGTTTTGGGACACCCACCATCGGCCGCGAGCATCTGATTGGGGCCACCGGGGTTGCCGATTCGGCGCTCGATCCAGACGGCGTTGTCCTCATCGATGGCGCAAAGTGGCGGGCGCGCGCACACCGGGCCGCCGGCATTGCGGCCGGAGCCGAGATCGAAGTGCTTGCGGTCGAGGGCATCACGCTTCAGGTCGCCCCTCGTGAAGTCGCGAAAGCCTGAACCAGCGAAGTCGCGAAAACCAGAAATGTTATTTGCCAGAATATTCCTGGCGCAGCTCGGATCAGATGTCTATCTTCCAGCCCCCGCTGTGTAAGTCACCGCCTTGTGGAGGAGGAGTCTGTGACGACGATGGACCGTTCTTGGCAGCCTGTTGCCCTGTGTCGTGGGAATCACTCCCATCTCTTTTTCCCGCCGACGACTTCGGAGCGCAAAGAAGAGCGGGAACGGCGCGAACTGCGCGCTAAGGCTGTATGCAGAGTGTGTCCTGTGCAGGTCGACTGTCTCGAGTATGCCGTTGCATCCACCGAGCAGTACGGCATCTGGGGTGGCTTCACTGAGACCGAGCGTCGCCAGCTTCCCGCCCCCGCACGTATGCGCACCGCCGTCTGAGATTGACCGGAGACCGGCTTTAGTTCATCTGAGGCCCCTGACATCGCCGCTGCGGCGTGTCACCCCCTGCCGGTCGAGCCACTCCAGGAGGGGCACCGCTTGGCGGCGGGTTATGGCGAGTTGGTCGCGGAAGTCGGCGACGGTGAATTCGTCGGGCAGATCCTGCAAGGCAGCTTTGATGTTTTTGATCTGGTCGGGTAGATAGACGAGATCCGCCGCTACCCGCACGAGTTGCTCGTCACGGATGAGGGCGTGGAGCAACTCGATTGGTAGGCCGAGTTGGGAGGCCCGGGGTACGTCCAGGCCTGCGCCTAGCTGATCCTGAGCTGTTTGCCAGGCGGCCTCCTCGTCCGGCGTCAGCCCTGGAGCAAAACCCGACCGGCGAATGGTTGCGCCGTCATCGACCAGCTCTTCGGTGCCAGACACAACCAGTGAGATCGTTTGGATGTCCAAGCCCAGCGACGAGGCCAGCTCCGCCTTGGGGATGCCCGGTCGAAGTCGATTGTCGGCGTGGAAGTGTGTCGCTGCGGTGAGGATCGCTTCCCGGATAGCCGCAGCCTCCCCTTCGGCCATCGCTTCCGTCGCCGTGATGAAAAGCGACGATGGCCGGCCGCCCCCCGAGTCCTGATAGAGACGAGTCAGTGAATCTGTGCCGCGAATCGCTAGCAGCACATCTGCAATGGCATTGGCGGTTCCGTCCATTGCAGCCTGTAGGCGCGGACCCGCCGCTCGCAGCGCCGCCCCCGATGACTGTGGGTGGGGGTCGAGCACCCTACCCCCAGCAACGACCGCGCGACGCCCCGCTTCTCGAAGGATGAAGCGGTCCCCGCTTTGCAGGGGGATGGGGGAGTTGCTCCTGACCAAACACATGCCCTTCCCAACCAGCCGAATCCGCACCGGCCACGAGCCGCTTCCGAGGTGGAAGTGATACGCACCCCGTGCGGTGAGCGGCTCCTCGAGACCACGGACCTCGCGGAACGTGGTGAGCAAGGAAGTGCTCGTGCCGAAAGCGCCTGGTAGTCCCAGCATCGTGCCCCGATCGGGTTGCGCCGCTCCGGTGATGTTGAGGGCGGCACGCGTGCCGGGATCGAGCGACCCCACCGACTCCTCATGGTGCTGCATACCCCTGACCCGAACCGTTTCTCCTCCCGGCCAGAGCATCAGGTCGTCATCAACCGAGAGCGTGCCACCGGAGAGAGTGCCGGTGACCACTGTTCCCGCACCGGAGATGTGGAATGAACGATCAACCCACATCCGGGGGCGCGCCACATTCACCGGATCACCGGCCTGATCGAGTTGATCGCTGAGGGCAGCCCGCATCTCATCCATTCCATGACCGGTGAGCGGGGAGACCCGGACGATCGGCCAGTCCGCCAGCGTCGTCCCTTCGGTCTGCTCGAGGATTTCCAGTTCCGCGATGTCGGCGTCGTCGCTGTCGGCAACGTCGGTCCGGGTCAGGGCGACAACGCCGTATCGGGTGTCGAGCGAGTCGAGAATGGAGAGATGCTCTTCAGTCTGGGGCATCCATCCCTCGTCGGCGGCGACGACGAACAGGGCAACATCGATTGCACCCACGCCGGCGAGCATGTTCTTGATGAAACGCTCATGTCCGGGGACATCGACGAATCCAACATCGTGACCCCCGAGCTTCGCCCAGGCGAATCCGAGGTCGATGGTCAAGCCCCGCTCTTTCTCCTCGGCCCACCGATCCGGGTCTCGGCCCGTCAGCGCCTGGATGAGCGTCGACTTGCCGTGGTCGACATGGCCGGCAGTCGCAACGACGGGCATGTCAACCAAGAAGCCTGGCGAGTAGCGAATCGTCAACGGGGTCTACCGTGCGCAAATCGAGAATCAGTTCGCCCTGGTGTCTCCTGGCGAGCACGGGAGGAGTTGCGCTCAGTAGCCGTTCCCATAGTTCATCGGCCTTGCCACTGAGGCGGAGGTTGGGGGATCGAATCGTCTCCCCCGGAACCGAGCCGGCCCCGGGTAGCGACTCACCGACGACCACTTCGCCCCGGTTGCCCAGCGCCTCCAGCAACCGGCGATGCCGCCGCTCGAGGGACTCGTATTCGAGAGAAGCCATCGCCCAAAAGGGTATCTCGCCGGCGCGATCGTCGGCGTACATCTCCAGGGTTGCGGCCAGAGCCGCGTGCGTGGCGCCATCGATGCGCACCGCTCTCGCCAGCGGATGTCTGGACATGCGGGAGATGAGATCGGAGCGTCCAACCGCAATGCCTGCTTGCGGCCCGCCGAGCAGCTTGTCGCCGGAGAACAGCACGACGTCGGCACCGTCATCGAGGGTCTGGCGCACGCCGGGTTCGGCGGCAAGCCAGGTCGGCGGGCTTCCCGGCATCCAGGGAACGTTCGCATCGAGTAAGCCGCTGCCGGCGTCGGCGATGAGCGGCACCCCGGTACGTGCGGCGAGTGCGGCGAGGTCTGCATAGGAGACCGACTCGGAGAATCCCTCGAGCCGGTAGTTGGATGGGTGAACTTTGAGGAAAGCAGCGGCCTCATCGGCGACACGCTCGTAGTCGCTGAGCCTGGTGCGGTTGGTAGTCCCCACCTCGACCAAGTTTGCCCCCGAGGCTGCCATCAATTCGGGGAGGCGGAAGGATCCACCGATTTCGATCTCCTCGCCTCGAGAGACGACGGCGTTGCCGCCGTCGGCGATGGCGGCAAGCGCCACCAAGAGGGCAGCGGCGTTGTTGTTGAAGACGACCGCAGCTTCCGCGCCGGTGAGCACCGTCAGCAGATAGTTGGCGTAGTCGGCGCGTCGCCCCCTGCGGCCGGTGCTTACGTCGAATTCGACATTCCCGTAGTTGGTAAGCAGGTTCTGCGCATCGCTGGCGGCGCAGGTCGCCAGTGGTGCCCGCCCGAGATTGGTATGGAGCAGCACCCCGGTTGCATTGATGATTCGGGTCGGACGGGTACTGCGTAGCTGGGTGGCAATGCGAGCGGCAACACCCCCGGGGTCCGCTTCGCCTCCGGCCTGGATCGCAGTCCTTGCGTCCGCGATGACCTGACGAGCGACAGTGGTTGCCACCGCTCGGGTAAGCCCGTCGGTCACCAATTGGTCGGCGAGGATGTCGACACGGGGCAGATCTCTGAGCTCCATGTGGCAGAGCCTACCCATACCGGTATGCTCGATTCCCATGCGGCCGACAACCATGCTATTCCTCGCATTCGTGCTGGTCCCACCGATCGAGATCGGCCTGTTCATCATGGTCGGAGGCCAGATCGGGTTCTGGTCAACCATGGCCATCGTGCTGCTTACCGCCATCGTCGGGGCCAACCTCGTTTCCCGACAGGGTCGCGGCTTACTCGCCGATATCCGTCGGGAGTTCAATGAGGCCAGGTTCCCCGCTCGCCACCTGGCCCACGGTGCGATGATCCTGGTCTCGGGGGCCCTTCTGGTGACGCCCGGCTTTCTCACCGATGTAGTTGGCTTTGCGCTGCTGTCGCCGCAAATTCGTGAGGTGCTTCGTCGTTGGGGCGTGCGTCGCTGGCAGAACAGGGTCACCGTTCTGTGAGTCTCGTCGTGCGATCTGACCCGGGCACTTTCGCAATCGAGCTAGTGCGTGCGGAGCGAGTATCTTGGGTTGTGGGCGGTGGACACGGGGCAACACTTGTTGGGCTTGTGGAGAAACCGTGATGGCCGGGAAAGCGACACTCTGGAGTACGTTGCGGCGCTACGGCGGTGCCGTGCTTGTCTTCCTCCTTGCCGTCGTTCCGGCGCTTGCTGCCAGCGCCCAAGCCGAAATCACCCAATCCGATATCGATGCTGCCGATGCGGCGCGCCGGGCGGCGGGGGCGGAACTCGAAGCCGTGACCGTTGAATACGACGCAGCCGTCGCCCGGCTCTACGACCTGGAGGCGTCGCTTACCTCGTTTGGCATCGATGTTGCCGAGCTGGAACGCGACCTTGCAGTTGCCCGCCTCGCCGCTCAGGAGATCGCCACGGATCGCTACATGTACTCCGGGTCTACCCAGTCGGCGCTGTTCGACGCGGTGACCATCCAGGAAGTCAGCTTGCGTTCCAGCTACCTCGATCGGGTTTCCCGCAAGGGAAGCGACACCGTGGCCCGCTTGTTTGCTCTGGAGGACAACTACAACGCGCAGCTCGAGGCCATGGCGCTGGCGTTGGAGGATCAGCGGTTGGCCAAGGACGAGCTCGACCGGCTGGCCATCGACATACTGAATCGGCTCGAGGAGGCTAACGCTGAGTACAACGCCATCGTTGCTGCGTACGAGAAGCAGGAGGAGGAACGCCGCATCCGGGAGGAGCAGGAGCGGCTGCGCCGGGAGGAGGAAGAGCGGCAACGCCTGGCTGCGCTGAGCACAACCACCACGACAGTCGCCGCCACGACCACTAGTGAGGCTCCGCCCGAGTCGACGACTTCCACGTCGGCTCCAACGACCGAGGCGCCGGGTGAGTCGACGACGACGACAACAACCGAGCCACCACCATCGACGACGACCGAGCCGCCGCCGAGTACCGGGCTGACCTGTCCGGTCGACGGCGCGGTCAGCTTCACCGACACGTGGGGTGACCCCCGCTCCGGCGGTCGCACCCACGAGGGAGTGGACATGATTGCTGCCAGAGGAACCCCACTCGTGGCGATCGAGACGGGGACGATCAAGCGAATGGGCAACGGCGGGCTCGGCGGTATCACCATCTACCTCACCGGCGCTGGGGGTGACCAGTACTACTACGCCCATCTCGACGCCTGGGCACCAGGTCTGAGTGTGGGACAGGCGGTCTCAGTGGGCGAACTGATCGGCTACGTCGGCAACACCGGCAATGCCCAGTACACAGTGCCCCATCTCCATTTCGAGTTTCACCCCGGCGGCGGCGACCCGGTCAATCCCTACCCGCTGGTCGCCAGCCTCTGCTTCTAGCCAGCTCCGGCGTGCACCAAAGCGGAAGCGGGCCGGGTCGTTCCATTAGGGGTCTATTTGGGCCGTTGCCGGCCCGACGCTGCTGCGAGGAACCCACATCTCCGTGGTGTGATCCACTCTGACCAATGTCCTATCCCCCGTCGTTGTCAGCACCTGTACAGGTGTACCCGGAGGATATGCGTAGCCGGCGGTTTCGCCCTGTCCATGGATTGAGCCCGATCCGATGAGCTCGTGGGTGGGGGCAAATTCGCCCGTGGGGAGCGGTGTCAATCGATCTTCCGAGATCCATACATGGGCGCCGGTCCGCGTGACGGCGACACCGGGATGAGCCGGGTCGAAGATGACAGTCACCCCGTCGACGGCCGTGGCCGGGACATACGGGCCCGCTTCGCCGGAGGCGGGCATCCGGGTTTCGAGGCTGAGGGGAAGCGGCCCGGCCCCGGAAGGTGCCGCTTGCCCCGCTGCCGCAGCCCGGGCCGACATGTCCGGATTGACCACCCATACCTGATTACCGGGCTGGATGAGATGTGTCGCCTGACTGTTGAAGAAGGCCGATGCCGCCTCAGCGCTCTCCTGCGCGGCCCTGGCACGGGCCGCTTCCTGCAGTGGAGTCCTCCGTCGCCGGAATAGGTAATACACGAGCATCGCGACAGCGCCGATTCCGAAAATGAGCCCGAAGGTCACAAGAAGCTCGGCTATGTCCGACGAATTGAGGTCGGCAGGATCCAGCTCGTTTTGCCCCGCGTCGGCATTCGGTGTCACTTCCCTTGCCGCCTCTTCGGTGCCTTCTGCGCCAGTCGGCCCGCCATCTGTCGATTCGCTGAGACTGCCGGGTGCGCCAAGAGCGGAAACAACACCGTCTTCGATCGGGGACACAGTGAAGAATCCCGTGCGCTGATTTGGATCTCCGCCTACGAGGAGTGCAGTCTGATAACCGATTGCAGGTTCCTCCGCAAAGCTCAACCTCCAGTTCGTTGTGTAGCTCTCGCCTGGAACGGTCCATCGGTCGAGGCATTGATCGGTGCCGTCCGGGCCGGTGCCCCAGCTGGTTGATTCCGCATCCAGTGACCAGAAGTTGACGGCCCCAATCAGCACTTGCTGCTGCGAGTCATAGACGCCGTCGTAGCTGGCGCCCATCGTTCGGGACACTGCGCCGCATCCCGGGTGGTACTCACATCTGAGTTCAAGCGAGCCGGTGCCCACGGCGGGGCCACCGGCAGGATCAAAAGTGAACGTGACACTGTTGTTGATCACTTCGGTTCGCCCGGCATGACAGGCAACACCGGCAGGGCCGAGGTTTGCCGCGTGGAACACCATTTGGATATCCGCAAACGGACCGATGGTCGGGTCTCCTCTGCTGGTCGCGTACTCGATGTACTCGCCAGAAACGGTCACAGCGTCGTCGGCGCTTGCCGAATCCGGCGTAGCAACAAAGGTGATCGCCAGCAGCACCGTAGCGATCGTGATTATTCGCCCCATGGCTCAAGGTATCACCGTCAATCGTCGCTGCCTAGCTAGGCGGCCGGCGGACGACGCGCTAGCCCATCTTGGCCAGTTGTTCGGCGACAAGGGTGAGGCGTGCCGAGCAGCCGTCATCGGCGATGGGGGGCAGCAGATCAGTAAGTGATCTCGCTGCCCGGGTGATCGCAATCCCTGAAGGCGAATCCGGTTCTGCCACGACAACCGGGTTGCCGGCGTCACCTCCTTCGGCAACCCTGGGGTCAATGGGGATCTTGCCCAGTAACTCGACGCCGAGGTTGACGGCAAGATCTTCGCCGCCGCCTTTGCCGAACAGCGGGAAATGCTCACCGGCCGGCGTAGTGAACCCGGACATGTTCTCGATGACTCCGATCACCGGCATGTGGGAGCGCCGGGCCATGTCGGCAACACGAGCAGCCACCTTCTGAGCTGCCAGCTGCGGTGTTGTGACGACAACCATTTCCGCCTGAGGGAGGAGCCGCGCCAGTGCCATCTGCACATCACCTGTACCGGGCGGCATGTCGAGCAGCAGATAATCGAGCGACTGATCCCAGGCAACATCGCGGAGGAACTGCTCGAGGGCCTTGGACAACATCAGGCCCCTCCACATCAGCGCCGTGTCCTCGTCGTCGAGGAGCAGCCCGGTCGACACGACCTCGATTCCGTGGGCAACGGCGGGGATGATGCGCTTGTCCTCACCAGCCTCGAGCCGCTCGTCACCGAGTCCGAGGATGCGAGGGATGGAGAAGCCCCAGATATCGGCGTCCAGCAGCCCGACCTTGTGCCCTTGCGCGGCTAACGCCAGTGCCAGATTGGCGCTCAGCGACGATTTGCCAACCCCGCCCTTGCCGCTGCTGACCGCAACCACGCGAGTGTTGGGGTGGACCATCGTCGGCTCGGCCTGCTCGCGGGCACGCAGCCGTGCACGCTCCATGAGTTCGGTTCGCTCGGACTGGGTCATCGCGCCAATCTCGATGGTGACGTCGGTGACCCCGGGAACGGCGCGCAGCTTGCGCAGCACTTCGTTCTCGATCTGATCACGAAGTGGACAGGCGGCGATGGTGAGCGTAATCTTGACCGTGACATGTCCATCCTCGACTCGGACGTCCTTGACCATGCCGAGATCGACGATGTCGGCACCCAACTCCGGGTCGATTACCCGGGATAGTGCTGCTTTGATTTCCGTCATCTGAACCATGATCTGAAGCGTAGACTGCCCGCCACAGGTCAAATGACCTATCGTCATAGTGTTAACTATGCAATAGAATCTCGCCCAGCCAGCGACCATCCGGAGCACAACATGATGACCAACGACGAGACCGCAACCACTCTGCAAGGGGTAACCCTGACCAGTAGCGCCGCCGCCAAGGTCTTGGAATTGATCGAGACTGAAGGCGACGAGGCCCTGTCGCTGCGCCTTGCTGTCCGTCCCGGCGGATGCTCCGGTTTCTCGTACGACATGTACTTCGATGCGGCGGTGGACGAGACCGACATTGTCAACGAAACCGATGGTGTGCGAGTCGTGGTCGATCGGGAGAGCGCGGCCATGGTTGGCGGTGCCACCATCGATTTCCGTGACGGCGGTCTCCAGGGTGCCGGCTTTGCCATCAACAACCCGAATGAACAGCGGTCCTGCGGCTGCGGTCAGTCCTTCTGCTGAAACACTGAGCCAAGACCCCCGATGGCTACGCTGCGCTCATGAAGCGCGGTGGCTGCCTCAAGGTTGCGGTTCTTATCGTCATCGTCCCGATTGTTTTCGGGGTCGGGCTGCTACTGGCATCCAACCTGAACCGGGTGCAGAACCACGAGACCGCCCCCGGCGAGATCGTCGACCTCGTACTCACCACCGACTCCGATGGCGACCCCGCCTACACACCGGTCTACCAATACGCGGTCGGCGGGAGCACTTACCTGTACGAAGGTGCGATCTCGTACAGCGGGGCGGTCGTGCCCAGCATCGGCGACCGTGTGACCATGCTCTACGACCCGGCGAACCCGGCCGACGCCCGGGTGTACAACATGTTCCTGCTGGTCTGGCTGCCCATTCTTCTGCTGCTGCTCCCGATCCTCATTGCTGCCGGCATCTTCTGGTCGATTCGTCGTCGGCGCCGCTTGGCCGGGCCGCAGCAGCCGCCCTGGGCCGAAGAGCAGCCTGGTGCGTTGGAGGATGATCCGGGCAACATGCGGGAACGAATCACGGCAGACTTCATGGGCACCGAACCATCACCCATGGACGACCGGGGTCGGGTCCGCTACCGGGTCAAGGCACGCGCCGAGATCGGTGACACTTTGTATCGGTTTGTCAGCGAGTGGATGGATGAGGACCCGACTCTGCATTACATGCAGCACGGCAACATTGTGGACGTATGGATGGATCCCGACGATCCCAGCTCATATGAGGTGGCGTTACCCGACGAGTAGCCTTGTTGTGAACGACTGGAGGATGCATGCCCAAGAAGATTCTCGATGCCCCCAGTGGCCCGGCCCCCGTCGGCCCCTACTCGGTCGCGGTTGAAGCGAACGGATTCGTTTTCATATCCGGACAAGGCGCGCTCGACCCATCCACCAACCAGCTAATTGTCGGTGGCGTCGAGGCAGAAACCGAACAGGTCATGAAAAACATTGGGGCAATCCTTGCCGACGTTGGTCTTGGGTTCGACGACATCGTCAAGACAACAATCTTCCTGGCCGACATGGATGACTTCCCGTTGGTCAACGCGGTCTACGGGAGTTACGTCGCCGACGCCAAGCCGGCTCGGTCGACAGTTGAGGTGGCCCGGCTGCCGCTAGACATCAACGTTGAAATCGATGTGATTGCCGCGCGCTAGCGGCCGGTGATCGGCCGGCTGCGAGATCACTGCGAATACCCTCGGCCTGACTGAGGAGGCCTGATGAGCGGGGAGATGACGGCCGTCAACCCGGCAACCGGCGAGGAGATCGCCCGCTACGGCCAACACACACCGCAGCAGGTTGCCCGAATGATCGAAGCAGCTGAAGCTGCTTCTAGCGACTGGGGACGCACCAGCATCGAGCGGCGCTGTGAGCTGATGGGGGAGATGTCCCGGTTGCTGACGGCACGGCGAGATTGGTATGCGACGCTGATGACTGCTGAAGTCGGCAAGCCGATTGCGGAGTCCCGGGCCGAGGTGGACAAGTGCGCATGGGTGTGTCGCTACTACGCAGAAAGTGCAGTCGACATGCTTGCCGACCGGCACATCGAAACCGATCGAACCCAGAGCTACGTCCACCATGAGCCGCTGGGTGTCATCCTGGCCGTGATGCCGTGGAACTTCCCCTTCTGGCAGGTTTTCCGCTTTGCTGCTCCTGCACTGTGTGCCGGCAATGCCGGGCTGCTGAAGCACGCTTCCAACGTGCCCGGATGCGCTACAGCTATTGCGGAGGCCTTCACTGATGCCGGCTTTCCCGCCGGTGTGTTTCAGGCGCTGCTCATTCCTGGCGATCGGGTCTCGGAGGTGATCGACGCGCCTGCCGTTGCGGCGGCAACCCTCACCGGATCCGAGGTCGCCGGGGCCGCGCTGGCAGAGCGGGCCGGGGCGCGGCTCAAGAAGGTGGTTCTCGAGCTGGGCGGATCGGACCCGTACCTCGTGCTGGCAGACGCAGACATCGAACTGGCGGCCGAAGTCTGTGCGAAGTCACGCGTCATCAACTCCGGGCAATCCTGCATCGCGGCGAAGCGGTTCATCGTCCATGGGGATGCCTACGAACCCTGGCTGGAGCGCTTCGTTGCGCACATGCGCGACCTCTCGGTAGGTGATCCCTCTGCTGAAGACACCCAGGTTGGTCCGCTGGCGCGGCTTGATCTGCGCTCCGAACTCCATCGGCAAGTGACTAAGTCTGTGGCGGCCGGCGCCAGGATCGTGCTCGGTGGTGAGATACCCGACGGGCCCGGGGCCTTTTACCCGCCTACGGTGTTGACTGATGTCGCGCCGGGTATGCCTGCGTATGAAGAGGAGTTGTTTGGCCCCGTCGCCGCGGTGATCCGGGTTACCAGTGAGGAGGAGGCGATCCGGGTGGCCAACGACACTCGATTCGGGCTCGGAGCTGCGGTATTCACTAGCGACGTTGCGCGGGGCCGTCACATTGCGGCCGAGCGCATCGATGCGGGCACCTGTGTGGTCAACACGTTCGTCGCCTCGGACCCGCGGCTGCCATTTGGCGGCATCAAAGCGTCCGGCTTTGGTCGCGAGCTTGCCGATGTCGGTATCCGGGCCTTCGTCAACGAGAAGACGGTCATTGTCAACTAGTTCGGGACAGGATTCGGCCGCTGCGACACAACCCGCTACCGCGCAGCGGCTCCCTCGAGGAACAGGGCGACGACACGCTCCGCCAGTGCGACCGTGGCGGGCCGTTTTCCGCCTCGCTTGCTCGGAGGCATCCCGACATCTTCGGGTAGTGCAGGCACGGCACTCGTCATCCCAAAGAAGGCTTCCATGAGGAGGCCGGGGTCCTCATCGCGAAGGTCGCCGGCTGCGATCGCGTCGGCCATCAGGTCGCGCACCGGAGTCAGCAGCCCCGCAACGTAGCGGGTGGAGACGAGGGTGCGGGTTTCGTCGCTGACGTAGCGAGTCGCATCGAAGATCCTTTGGTCGAGCGCGGTTTTGCGGGGATCCTCGGAGTGCAGCAGCGCCAAAGCCACCAGTTTGTCGTGCAGTGTCTCGTTCTCTACGAGAGATGCAGTGACGTCGGCAGCATCGGCTTCGATCATCCGCAGAGCCACCTCGGCGTAGATCTGCTCCTTGCCGTTGGGAAAGTGGTGGTACATGGACGGTCGCTTGATTCCGACCGCATCGGTGATGGCTTGCAGCGAGATTCCCCGGTATCCCGCATCGAGTAGTTGCTCGGCAAAACCGTCGAGGATCTGCTCTCTCGTTGCTTCTGGGCTCATGGCCAGGTTCCTCTCGGTGAGTTGGGCGAACTATGATGAGCCTACAGACATGTAGGTAGGTAGTCAAATTGATCAAACCAGCGAGACGGGTCCGGGCGGGAAGCACCTACAGCGCGCCCTCCTAGTAGCGTTCGTGGTACATCGTGTCTCGAGGAGGTTTGTCCATGAACCGTGATCAGATTCTGCGTGCCCTGGGCCTGGAGGATGTGAATCCCGGAGCGTTTGCCGCCGGCTGGCTCGACACCGGAGGAGAGTTGCTCACCAGCTACGACCCGACGACCAGCGAGCCCATTGCCGCAGTGAGGCAAGCCACGGTCAACGACTACGAGCAGGTGGTGGCCAACTCGCGGGCGGTGTTCGAGGAGTGGCGGATGCTGCCCGCTCCCGAGCGTGGCACCCTGGCACGGAAATTCGCTAACGCACTCCGAGAGTACAAGGAGCCCCTAGGTGCGCTGGTCGCCTACGAGATGGGCAAGATCAAGGCTGAGGGAGAAGGCGAAGTCCAGGAGATGATCGACATTGCCGACTTCGCAGTCGGTCTGTCCCGTCAGCTCTACGGTCTTACGATGACATCGGAGCGTTCCCGTCACCGTATGTACGAGCAGTGGCATCCCTTGGGGCCCGTCGGACTGATAACCTCCTTCAACTTCCCGGTGGCACCGTGGAGCTGGAATTCCTTCATCGGTTCGGTATGCGGCGACCCGATCATATGGAAGCCCTCGAGTTCGACTCCGCTTTCTGCAGTGGCTGTGACCAGAATTGCGAGCGAGGTCATGGCTGGATCCGGTTTCGAGGGAGTGTTCAACCTGGTGATTGGCTCCGGGAGCACCGTTGGAGAGGCAATGATCAACGATCGCCGGGTACCCCTGATCTCGGCGACCGGCTCTTGCGGAATGGGCGAGAGGGTGGGTACCGCCGTCGCGCAGCGGCT
>Ga0180436_10000641_pt1 | contig 35402 bp, 33 predicted proteins | sample SS_ome_2_FD_132434 | JGI IMG/M metagenome (GOLD analysis project Ga0180436, IMG submission 132434) | Hypersaline lake sediment archaeal communities from the Salton Sea, California, USA - SS_3_S_2 metaG | ecosystem: Environmental > Aquatic > Non-marine Saline and Alkaline > Hypersaline >... | reverse complement strand
CCAGAGACCTCACAAGAGACGAGTGTATTCGCTATCTCGGCGGGAACTCCTGCCCGTAATCCGTTGCAGCACAGCGGAGATCGACTCGGCGAGGTTGGCCACAGCCCGGTCACAGCCGGCAGGGTGCACTGTAGGGGCATGAAGGCACAAGCCATCAGCCGCAAGGAGCAATCCACCATGAGGACAACTGTGACGATTCTGGCCGCCGTACTTGCGGTGGCTCTCGCCATCGCCGCGTGCGACGGCACCGACAACGAGTTCAGCCCCGGACCCGGCGTCAATCCCGGCCCCGGATCCGACCTCAACCCCGGCCCCGGATCCGACTTCAACCCCGGTCCGCAGAGCGTAAGCGAGCGCATCTCCGGTTCGGGCACCGTTACCACGGAAACCCATCAGGTCACCGGTTTCGATCGTATCGAGCTGGCAGGCGAAGGCCGGGTCATCGTCACTATCGGCGACGACCCCGGCCTCACCATTCGTACCGACGACAACCTCCACGAGTACCTGGAGGCGACCGTCTCCAACCGGACGCTGGTCCTGGCCACCCGCGGCGAAGGCGCCTTCGACGTCGATCCGACCGACTCAGTCACGTGGACCGTAGAGACTCCGCAAGTTGCGGGTTTGCGGCTCAGCGGCGCCGGCTTCATCTCCGCCGGCGGGCTGGCGAGCGATCGGCTCGAGGTCGCGGTCAGCGGGGCGGGCGATGTCGAACTCACCGATCTGGACACTTCCCACTTCCGGGCGGCGCTGTCCGGGGTTGGAATCATCACCGCATCCGGAACAGCTGACAGCGTCGAGCTAGAGCTGACGGGAGTAGGAGACATCGACACGGAGAACCTGGAGGCCGCCACCGGTGTGCTTTCGATCACCTCTGCCGGAAACGTAATCGTCACCGCCACCGACAGTCTCGATGTGGATGCCACCGGCTTGGGCACTGTGACCGTCCACGGGTCGCCGACGGTCACCGGGGACACCGATCGCGTCACCCACGCCACCGGATGACGTACAACCGAAAGGAGTCAATCATGGCGAACAACACTCGCACAACTGGTCTTGTTCTGGCGTTGCTCCTGGCATGTCCTGCAGCTGGATGTAGCAGTGCCAATCAGACCGAGGAGCCCGTGGTCTGGCCGTCTGAATCCGTCACCCGCGAGATCACCTTTTCGTCGGGCGATTATGAGATCGTCGGCGATCTGGTCCTTCCCGGTGGAGAGGGACCGTACCCCGCAGTGATCGCCGTCCATGGCAGCGGACCGCAGACTCGGAACAGCATCCCCGGGTATTGGGACCTGCGCAACACGCTCACGGAGCACGGGTTTGCGCTGTTCTCGTGGGACAAGCCCGGCTCGGGAGAATCTACCGGGAACATCGACCTCCCGATTACCCAGCGCTCGGCCATCCTGAGCGACGGCGTCAGTCTCCTCGCCGATCTTCCCGAGATCGATTCCACCCGGGTCGGTCTCTGGGGATTGAGCCAAGCGGGTTGGGTGATGCCCAAAGCCCTTGAAAGCACCGATGAGGCCGCCTTCATGATCTCGGTAAGCGGCGGAGCCGAGGACTCGATCGAGCAGACGACCTACCTGGTGTCACGACAGTTACTGTGCCGAGGCGGAACGGACGAGGATGTTCGAATCGTTGAGGAAGTCGGAGCCAACGTCTTCAAGGCGGCCAGCTACAACGAGTACCGAGCCGCCGCCGAATCCGTATACGCCGTGCCCGACATCCAGCTGGTATACCCGTTCGAGATAGTCGGCGAGGAGGAGTGGTCTCCTCCATCGCCGGGTGTGGATATCGAGTCGTACTTCGACCCGATGACCGTGGTTCGTGAACTGAGCATTCCGGTATTTGCCGTTTACGGGGAGCTCGACAAGAACATCGATCCTGTTCAGGGCGCCGAAGCCTATGCGGCCGCGTTCGCCACCGGCGGCCACGAGCTGTCCGAGGTAGAACTGATCCCAGGTGTCGGCCACACCATGCAGGAGCAGGAAAGCGGTTGCATTGGAGAGCCCGCCGGAGCGGTCTCGGAGCGCTACCTCGAGCTGCTGGACAAGTGGCTCGGCCTTATGGCCACTGAGCTGTGAAAAGTCGGCGATAGCCCTTCCGGCACTGGGATGGTCGGCACGGATCCTCTTCCGAAACCCGGATTGCTCCTAACCGAATCTCCCTTCCCTCCGACCCACCGAGGAGAGATAATGGAAACGAATCGTCGAAGGGTATGCCATGACAACATGGCCGCTCCCCAGGCATCCCTGTGAGACGGGCGCACACGACCAGATCCCTGATCTCGGTCAACTCGAGGGGGCACACCTGCTCGCCAACGAGGCGCGGCCGTTTCTATCTGGATGCGGGTTCAGCAACAGGCAGATTCTCGAATGGGCGCTCTGCTACATCGCTGAGGAGGGTTCCGGTGACGTGGATTCGTTTGTCGCCTGGATCCATGACTGCGAAGCGACAATCGCCAACTAGACGCTCGAGCTGAGGGACTGGTAACGACTCGGGTGTAGTTATACCTTCCCAAACACAGGTATCTGAGCCCCATTGATGACCTCGGAAGCCGGGCTCAGCAAGAAATCGAGTACGACTGCGATCTCGGATGGTTTCGGCCAATCCATGTAATCGGCAAAGGGGAGTGCAGCCCGGGTCACCGGGGTATCGATCACCGAGGGCACCAGCACGTTTGCAGTGATGTTGGTGTCGTCCAGCTCCCCGGCCAGGCTCTGAACCAGCGAGGTGACAGCCGCTTTGGATGCGTTGAACACTGCCTGCCCTGCAGGGTTATCGATGGCGGCACGGCTGCCGATCGCGATGATGCGTCCCCAGTCGACCTCTCGCATGTGTGGGACTGCCGCACGCAGGGTGTTGAAAGTGGAGCGCAGGTTGACATCGATCATCCGCTCGAAGCGCACTCGGGACGTCTCGGCGAGATCGCGTCCGCCCGCCCAACCGCCGACCAGGGCGGCAACCACATTCATTGGACCGAAGGTGTCGACGACGTCCTGCATAACGGACTCGACAGTCTCGATGTCAGTGCAGTCGCAGCGGCGCAGCATCAAGCGGTCCTCGTCGACGTCGAGCTCCTCTTCGAGTTGGCGTGCCTCTTCGGGCTTCAGATAGGTAGCTGCAACCCGGAAATCGCGACGAATCAGGTAGGGGATCAGTGCTCGGCCCAGCCCCCCGGTGCCCCCCGTAACGACGGCTACGTTCTCTTGCATGCCCGATACCCTAGTTCGGCGAGGTTCACCAGATCATCGATTCGCAACGACGATGTTCACCGAGCGCAGCTCGGCGAGCAGCAGATCGGCCGGCGCTGCGGTGTGCATCGCAGCCGCCCCACGGAATCCAACTTCCTCCCGATCGATGAGGTCGCAGAGGGCAGTTGCCGGGAAAGCCGTGGTGCGGGCTAGCGAAGAGAAGCCGCCGTCATCTTCGTCCCGCATCCGTTGCGCCGTGGTCACGCCGCCGGCGGTGACCGCAACATCGGCGAGGGTGAGGTCGGGCCCGCCCTGGGGAAGCCGATCGGTCAGCAGATCCTGAAGGACCGTTCGCGGAGCAATGGCGACGCCACCGAAGTCGATGGGATTCGACTCGAAGAGCCCGATCTCGCGCATGGCAGCAAAGACCCGGCCGTGGCCGGGGTATCGGAGCGTCTTGTACTCGAGATTCGCCACGCGACCCTCATAGCGCTGGCACATCGTGGACGTGCCACCGGCCGTAGCGAAGGCTTCCAGAGAGCCGATTCCCTCCCATTCGACGTTCTCAAAGCGAGTGAGTGGTTCCACCGTCACGGCTCGACCATCCTCTATGACCTCGCAAGGCTCGGCATACTCATTGATGAGTCCCCCGGCGTAGAAGGCGAGCTGGTACTGCAGCGTGCCGGTGGGGTGGAGAGGGAGCACTCCGACCCGGATCTGCACGTCGTCGATCGTTGCAGCATCGTGATCCTCAATGAGGCCCGCGGCCATCACGTTGGCCAGGCCCGGGGCCAGGCCGCAGTCGGGAACGATGGCGAGACCGGCGGCACGGGCTTCAGAGTGCAGTTCCAACTGCTCTTTCACCACCGTGGGATTGCCCCCGAAATCGAAGTAGTGACATCCGTTGGCGATCGCAGCCATCGCCAGGCTCACGCCGAACAGATACGGCACTGCGGAGATCACGGCATCACTATCCGCCAGGGCTGCCTCCACCGCTTGCCGGTTGGTCACATCAAGGGTTGCCCAATTCAGGCCGAGTTCCTCTCCGAGCCGACGGGCCGCCGACGCGTCGCTGTCGGCGACCGTCACTTCGTGGCCGCGACGCGACAGGTCCCAGGCGGCGGCGCGGCCGACGATTCCCGATCCCAATACCAGTGTTCTCATGGAGTGATCCTCTTGAAAGCCTCGGCTGCTTCCAGCCCAACAGCGGCTCCCTGGTGGGCTGCCCAGGCTCTCATCCGCTCGACAAACTCGTTCTTGCGATCCTCATCCTGCTCCGCTCCACCCATGGTTGTACTGCCCTGGGAAGAGTGGCACAACAGCGCCGCGATCTTGGCCGGGAATGTGTCGGCGATCCCTTCCCAGTGATCCGGTCCATCTGCCGACCACAGCAGCACAGCAGCGGGACGATGCGGGTCGAGGCCCTGGTCGGGATAGAAGAGGTGATCGCGAGCGGAAATGACGCCATCCATCGTGGCCCAGCCCGTGGCGCGATGGTCGGGGTGAAGCTGGTACCTCTTCCATGGATCGTGGCTGAGCACAACCTCCGGTGTTATTTCTCGAATCTGGCGGCATATCTCCTTGCGGAGCTCTGTGGTGTATTCGAGTTCACCATCAATGTGATTGAGGTGGCGGATCTCAGACGCGCCGATTATCTCGGCCGCGGCCTGCTGCTCAGCTTGGCGCGTGGTGACCAGATCAACCGGATCGAGATCGGGATCCCAAGTTCCCTTGGAACCGTCGGTGACGATCAGCATGGTTACCCGGCATCCTTCCTGGGCCCATCTGGTCAAGGTGCCGGCCGCGCCAAATTCGATGTCGTCGGGGTGGGCGCCGATGGCAAGAGCCGATTGTGGCGTCGCCAGCGGTGTTACGTCACGGGCGATATCGCCGTAGAGATTGGGGGTTGGGTTGGTCATGGCCACAGGATACGGTCGCTTCACCCGAGAAGCGGGGCCAGCCATGCTCCGAGAGGGTGGGCCAGCACCCGCGTCAGGTCATCGCCCGTGTCGAGGTCGAGGGCCAAACGTACATCGGTTACAACGGAGCTGTTGGGGTAGGCGGCCAGGTGGCGGTGGAAGCTGGCGCGGCCGTAGGCGAAGCGGAATGCTGTTCCCGATCCGGCGATCACATTTGTACCGCCGTCGTGAGAAGGAACGAGAACGCTTCTGCTGGTAGCCAGTTCGAACACGGGAGCGAGAGCAGCGGGGGTGATCAAGGGAAGATCCGCATGGATCACCGCCCAGGTACGGTGGCACCGAGCTGCTTCGGCGACCACCGCTTCCGCGGCGCCGTCCAAGCCGCCAGCATTGGTTTCTGGAATGGCGAGGTAACCGTTGGCCCGCGCCCAGGCCGCTACGCCGGTATCTCCGGTGACGACAGCTATCAGCGCTCCCGCGTCACCAGCTGCCGTGGCGGTGCGGGCGGCAATGCAGCGGCCGACGCGGGAGCGAGTTGCGCCGTCGAGTCGGTCGGCAAGGCGGCGTTTGGCGACGCCAAAGGGCTTGATCGGAATGGCAGCGAGGACGGTCTTGCTCAATGGTTCAGCTCCGGCATTGGCAGTGACTATATCGACCGGCGGAGGCCATCTGTTCGGTAAGGTGCTGTCGTGCGAAAGACGAAGATCATTGCAACACTCGGTCCGGCCGTCGCTAGCTACGAGGCTATCCGTGAGCTGGTCCGATCCGGCATGGACGTAGCCCGGCTCAACTTCTCTCACGGTGACTACGAATCGCATCGCCAGTTCACCGACTGGGTGCGCGGTGCCTCGGCCGAATTGGGCAAGCCCGTTGCCGTGCTGCAAGACATCCAGGGCCCACGGATCCGCGTCGGTACTTTTCCCGGCGGGTCCGTCAACTTAGAAACCGGTGACACCATCACGCTGGTTTCCGGCGAAGGCCTCGGTTCGGCCGAGGAGATCTATGTTGAGAATCTCGCCGCAACGCAGCTGAGCCCGGGCTCGGTAGTGCTCATGTCCGATGGGCTTATCACCCTCAGGGTCATTGGATGCGACGACGAGACTGCGCAGGTGCGGGTGGAGGAGGGGGGTCTGCTCCGCAACCACAAAGGTGTGGCGTTCCCCGGTTCAATCGTTGATGTGCCTGCCGTTTCGGACAAAGACGTTGCCGATCTTGCCTTCGGAAGGACGTTGGAGGTGGACTATGTCGCCGCTTCCTTCGTGTCGTCGGCCCTCGACGTGCGCCGGGTCAAGAACCTCGTTCCCGGAACCCCCGTCATCGCCAAGATCGAAAGCGTTGTCGGTTATTCGAATCTCGACGATATCCTCACCGAGGCGCATGGCGCCATGGTGGCACGTGGCGACCTCGGGGTTGAGCTGTCATTTGAGGCGGTACCGCGAGCGCAGAAGTCGATTCTGAATCGAAGCAACGCCAAGGCAAAGGTGTCGATAACCGCAACCGAGATGCTCGAGTCGATGAACCACTCAACCCGACCTACCCGAGCCGAGGTAAGCGATGTTGCGGCGGCCGTGCTCGACGGGAGCGATGCGGTGATGTTGTCTTCCGAGACTGCCGTTGGGAAGTATCCGGCCCGAGCGGTGCGGGCGATGGCGAGAATCTGTATGGAGGCCGAAGCCAGCCCCGACTACGGGCGGGGGCCTGAGATCCACTTCCTCGAAGATGCCGCCCGATTCGCGTCCGCCACAGCGCAGGCTTGTGTCGATGCGGCAGAGAACCTGGATTTGCGAGCGATTGTGGCCTTCACCGAGTCGGGGAGCACAGCCCGGCTCATCTCGAAATACCGGCCGCACACCGACATATTTGCCTACACACCACACGAAGGCACATACCGGCGCCTGGCGCTCTACTCGGGGGTCACCCCCCTCCGCTTCGCCGGTGTGGACTCCACCGATCTGATGATCGAGCACGCGGAGGACAGCCTTCTCGAACTCGGGATTGTGCAGAGAGGTGATGGGGTCGTGATTGCCGCCGGAATTCCGCCCAATCAGGCGGCAACGACGAATCTCATGAAGCTGCATTCGATCGGGTCGTTTACTTCATCGATGCGAGCGCCCAATCGATGACTCGACCGCACCACCGCTAGAGTCCGGTCGAACAGGAGGGCTGATGGGTCAGTCGATAACAGTCGAGTCGAAGCAGATCAACGATGTCTGCGTGTTTACCACCGACCGGGTACTGACGGGACAGGACGGCGTCGCCTATGGGTCGGCCGAAGACGCAGCATCCGGATCTGGGTTCGGGGCGCAACTCGCTGCCCTTCTCTTCGATTCCGACGGTGCGATCGATCACGTATATGTAGCTTCCAGCGAGGTCATGGTCCGTCGTACCGAGCCATGGGATTCCGGTGCCATCGCGGCGGCGGCCCGGACGGTTACCGACCTGCATAGGTTCTACGAGTAGCCGGCTCAACCCTCGTCGGGTGGCTCTTCGGGCGGTACATACACCCCGACCTGCACGGTGACGGCAGTGTCCAGCTCGAGCCACTCGCCTGCTGCCGGTGATTGTGTGACGATGAGGCCGTCTCGCGACTCCTCAGTGATTTCGATCGGAGTTCCTTCGACCACGGTGAGCCCGAGGGCTTCGAGCACCTCGCGCGCGCCGTCTACCGATCCCCCGATGACCGATGGGACCTCGACCGGGCAGTCGATCGGCTCGCCGGTCTCATTGGCTCGACACGGGTGCACTTCGATGATCTTGGGAGCAGCGTTGTATTTCCAGACGTAGTCCTCCTCGATGACACGTCCGTCCGGCCAACGCATTATCCGCTTCACCGTATTGGAGAACCCTCCCCAACCCCGTTGGGTCACCTCTTCCTCATCTGGATTCAGTTCCGGGTTTTCGACGTATTCTTCCTTCGGATCTGTGTACGCGTACCTGCTGCCGAGTTGCCGCTCGACCTCACAGCCTCCGTTGTCACCGTAGAACTGAACGGTGATCGAAGTAGCCGTGTAGCTGGTCTTGATGATCACAACCGTGTCGGTGTTGTTGCGAAAGATGAGGTTGGGTTGGGGCCACGAGATCGTCGCCTCATTTACCTCGGGATAGCGGGAGAAGTAGTAGCTGTGCGGTTTGTGTTCAACGTCCTCGTAGCATCCGTAGAAGACGGCGTTGTAGAACGTCGTGGCAAACTGGCTCACTCCGCCGCCGACGTCGTCAACAAGATCGCCGCCCTGGATCATCGTTGCCGGCACATATCCCTTTTCCGTGGTGCGTTGTCCGACATGCTCATTGAGTGAGAACTCCTCGCCGGGCAGCACCATGGCGCCATCGACCGCGTCGGCAAAGAGTTGGATGTTGATCACGCGTGCCTGGCCCGCGGGGTGTTCGGTAGTGAAGCCGGAGACAAACTGGATGTCGCCCATCGCCTCAGCTTCGGCGGTCGTAAAGCTCGCATCTACTCCCTCGCCGAAGGGGAATTCGCCCGCGTTGCCCGCAGAGGCGGCCGCCTCGCCGAGCGCAGCTACGACGAGGTCAACGTCGAGCAGAGTGGCCGGCCGGGAGGGTATGAGCGTTACCTCGGTGGTCTCCTCGTCGATCAGGATCTGCGCATCGCGGGGCGCCTGCTCGATCTCGTTCCGGTAGGGCGTCAGCAAAGAGCCAATCCTCTCTGCATCGAACGAAAGCTCGATCTCAGCTCCGGAGTTCGTACGAACTTCGGCGACCAAAGCCTGAGCCAGTTCTTCCTTGCTGAAAGTAATGGTGAACTCAGGATCAGCCGCGGTCAGTGTCACCGGTGCATCAATCCACCGCGCCGCCTCGATGGTGAGTCCGTCTATGTCGGCCCTGGTGAGATCTGGCTCTATCTGTTCCGTCCGAAGGATGGCGGCCTCGCGGTCAATGGTCTGCAGCGATTCCGTCACGACCTCTCGGGCATGGGCGCGGTTGATGCCTTCTCCCGGTCGCGGGTAGTCGGGCAAGATGCGGGTGTCCTGGACGATGATGCCGCCCTGGTAGGCGGGAAGGTCGATTGCCTGCTGTTCCCAGTCCGCAAGGACCTCGTCGAGCAGGTCCGGATCAATTGTCACCGGTACGTCTAGCTCGATCAGATCTCCGAAGCTGCCGAACCAAGAGAAGAACCCTGCGAAGAAACCCTTGTCGCGCCGTTGCTCCATGGCGGTTGCCACGACTGCCTCCTCATCAACTTCGAGCCCTACTTTGGTCGGCTCCAGCACAAAGTCGGTTCCATTCACTGTGAACACAGCCGGTGTGTTGGCGAGTTGGCGCTCGTACTCGCGCAATGCAGAGAGAGCGTCGTCCTCCCCGAGGCCACCCAGGTCGACGCCCGCTGCGGTGACATTCCGGGCTACCTCGCCGCTTCCCCGCACGTTGTCGAAGGCGTACAGAAACACCGGCAGCAGCACGATTGCGATCGCCGCGCCGATAATGGATAGCCGTCGTTGTTGTTCGGTCATAGTTCGCAGAGGGGGAGAGATCCAGAGGACTGGAAGTGTACAGATGTGCGTTACTTACTCGACGTTCCCGGCCTACCTTCCGGGCCCGTCACGAGATAGAGTTTGCCAGATACAGAGAGTAGCAGCGACGCCAATGCTGTCGGGTAAGTCTTCACCGGATAGCATCTGATCGTGATCGAGTTTCCTCGAGTGAACCCCGGTGTGGACTTGACCGTGTCGGCAACTCTGTTCATGACGTACAGCCGATGCCCGGATCAGGCTCTAGGCCGCGTGCATGGCTTCTATCCCGAGGAGAGCCGGGCATCCTTCAAGGGAGGGCTAGCCCACCGGGTGTTTGCCCGGCACCTCAAATCGGGACCCATTGACTCTGGGCAGTTGGAGCAGGCATGTCGGGAGGAGATCGGCGTTGGGCTCAACCCAGCCCTGGGATCGCTCGGCCTACGTCCGTCAGAATTGAGCGCAGTCATCAAGGAAGTAGGCGACCTGTATCAGCGATTCAAAGTGCTGAGCAGCGAGGGCTTCCGAGAAGCCGAAGTCTTCCTGGAAAGCCGGCCTGCAGCGGGGGTGACCCTGCGTGGCTCCGTGGATGCAACGTTCGACAGCGTCGGCGGTCTCCGTTTGGTCGATTGGAAGACGGGTGGACTGTACGAAACCGATGAACAGTTGTCGTTCTACGCGCTTCTCTGGGCATTGGTGCACAGGAAGCTGCCTGCCCGCGTCGAGGCCGTATCGATCGGGTCGGGAGAGAGCATCGTTGCTCGACCCACCAAGGATTCCGTGCGGGCTACGGCGACGCAGGTTGCCGAGATGGTCAATGAGCTGCGGTCCGTCCTGGACCTAGGTGATTCCGAGTTGGAGAAGACTGCCGGCCCCTGGTGTCGGTACTGTGCCCTGCTGAGTACCTGTCGCGAAGGTGCAGCTGCGGTCACCGTCGCCGATTCCTGACGCGGCTCAGGCGACCTGGCGAGTTTCCTCTCCCGAAGTGTGGAGCGAGCGCACTGCATCGTCGACCAGATCGAGCAACTGAGTGCGCAGCGAATCGAGTTCGTCCCGCACCGTCTCCAGACTTGATTGGGCCCCGGCGAGCACCTTCTTGCTGCGGGAGAAGTGCTGAGCCAGATCACGTATGCGACCGAGCCGTTCCAGGGCAGCTCCGCGATCAATCCGGCCGACATCGGTTCGGGCGGCTCCGACGGCTGCTGCGATCCAACGCAATGCCACGCTGGTAAGGACTCCGTCGCCGGGATCAACAACCAGCACTCGATTCCCGTAGACCGCAAATGTGGCAACTTCGCCGGGAAAGGCGTCGCGCCGCGAGATGCATAGACCCCATTCAGCATTTCGGTTGTCCATGGCGCTATCTAGCTCCGTCAGAATCCCGGTGGTGCCGGTCAGGGAGATGCGGGCCGTGTTCTTCGCTTCGATGACAACTCTCGTTCCGTCGGGCAAAGTGAGTAGGAAGTCACCGACTTTGGCGTGAGTGCCCAAGGCGCCGCCCGTGCTGCCGGTCCTTTCCACGATGCACCCGTGCAGTGAGCGAGCCTCGCTTCGCAACAGCTCATCGAGACCATCCTCGAATTCCACACCCTTGGCCGTACCCCGTTGCGCTTCCTCGCGACGGTGCTGCTCGCCGATGAGAAGATCTCGTAACTCTTGGAAACGACGCTCGAAGCTGTCGGCGAGCTGACCGATGCCGCTATCTGATCTGGTCGGATCAAACGCATCGGCCAGGCGTTGCGCCAGTTGCCCCTGCGGACCCAGCAAATCCGAAATGGCGTTGAGGAGACGAGCGGTGTGGCTGTCAGTCCGCTCCGGGTCGAATCTCTGCAGTGTTGTCTCGTGAAGCTCGCCTAGCTCAGCGATGGCCCGGGCCGTTAGCGAAGACCGGACTTCGGGGTCGAGGTTTGCCGCGAGATGCGCCCGACCATCCTCCAGCGTTGAGCCGAGTTGTCTCTCTGCCGTTGCAGTTGCCGTTGCGATTATGCGTTGCACCTGTTGCTGCATCTCGTCGATAGTGGCCCGCATCGTTGTCGTGCTCAGCCCGTGCACGCCGATTCCGATAGCGCGCGCCAGCTCAGTGCCCCGCTTTTCCATTGGAATCGCGGAGAGGTGCCCGGCGACCAGCGGATCGGTAAAGGCGAGCTTGGATATCGTCACCAGATCGTCCTCGACGAACACGGTGGCTGTAACTGTTGGGGGAGTGACTGTCGCATCCATGAAGCGACCGTATCAATCGAGTGTGACAGGTTTGCGACGTGCGGAAACGGTCCGGGCCGATTCGGTGAGCGGTGTCGCCGGCGGGATGTGGTGTAATCAACCTATGCAGCCCGATTCAATTGCGCTTGATGCGCTGCGCCCCAGCTTGGAGAGGCTCGCCGCCACTCTCAACGAAGTGGAGTTCACACTTCCCACTGCAGGGCGTGAAGAGGCAGAGCGGGTACGCAGCACGGTTGTCCGGACGGTGACCGAGTACCTGCTGCCGCGGCTCGACGAGCCGGATGCGCCGGTTGTAGCTGCTGTCATCGGATCTTCGGGAACCGGTAAGTCCACGATTGTCAATTCGCTTGCCAACGATCGTATCAGTGACGTTGGCCCGCTTCGCCCTACCACACGGAGCCCGGTCCTCTGGGCCCATCGCGATCACGGCGGCCGCTACTGGACTGAGTTTGTGGCCCGGGTCCGGGAACGGGTTGGGTCAGCAGTCGAAGTCGTCATCGGCGACGATGATCTCACCAAACAGCTCACCCTGATCGACACGCCGCCTGCCGAGTACCTTGCCCCATCAGGGCGCAGTCCGGCCGTCGACGCGCTGGCGCTCGCCGATTTGTGCGTGTTTGTCACCAGTCCCACTCGTTACGCTGACATCTCGGCATGGGACTTCCTGCGCGAGATTCGCTGGCGGGGAGTGCCTATGTTGTTTGTCCTAAACCGTCTACCCCCAGATCGGGACCAGGCGATTGCGCTCCTCAACGACTTTGCTGCACGATTGCACGGCAACGGTCTGCTGCTCGAGCCAGATGCTGCGATGGTATTCGGAGTCGGCGAAGCGGTCGGTGATCGCTGGCACGGCGGGCTCGATCCGGCTTCGGTGGGGGCTCTCCGCAACGAGCTGGGCTCGGTCTCCAATACGGGCTACCGCAAGACCCTGGTTGCGATGACTGCGTTCACGACAGGGCGAAACGTGGTGGATAGATGCCGGTTCCTCCTCGAGGAGCTCGATGAGGTTTCCGATGTTTCGAATGTGCTCGAAGCCGCGACTGACGATGCCTATGCCGCCCAGCTTGCCGAGATCAAGACACTGCTGCGAGAAGGAGAGCTCAGCGACGTGGCCATACACAACTCGTGGTCAGAAGCGGCTGTGGACCTCACGGCGATTGTCACGAGGCGAGCCGGGGTCGCTGCTCAAGAGACAGCCAATGCCTGGTTGGGTCACGACACCGGGGCCAAGTTGCTCCAAGGGGAGGGGACGTCGCTATGGCGGCACACCGAGGACACTTCCTGGGATGTGCAAGGGCGACTGGAGGAGTGGGAGAAGACCCTGGCTGAGGTGGCGAATCGGCACAGCAAGAGTGGCTCGAAGAGCGAGCGGTCAGCCCGCCGCATGGCGAACAGAGCCTGGCCGGTCGTCGTCGACCTCGAGCGTACTCCGACGTGGCGAATGAGGCGCTGGTTCCAGGGCCGATTCGACGCGTTCCGTATCGCGGCCCAGGAGAGTCTGGGCGAAGTCATCGCAGCAGCCCTGGAGATCGACGCCAAGAGGTTCCGCCGATACCTGAAGACCGACCGCAAAACAGCCAATGAGGTGCGCAGACAGGTCGTCACCCTATCCGAGCTCATCGCTGGTGACGACCCCGGGCAGGAGCCGACAGTCGACAAGTTGAGCACTGAGAGCGAAGACACCGAAGATGCGTGATGTTCCGGAGTTGCTAGATGCGGTTGACCTTGTTCTGAGCCGAGCCGACGGTGTCGTGCCCGAAGACCTGCTCAACTCGTTGCGCGGTCATGCCAATGAGATTCGCCAGAGGAGGGGCTTCCTCGGTGAAACTCTCGTTCTCGCCATCGCCGGCGGCACTGGAACCGGCAAATCCAGCCTGCTCAATGCCCTCGCCGGAGAGGTGATCACCTCAGTCAGCATCCTGCGGCCGCATACCGACGAGCCGCTCGCCGTGATTCCGGAGAATCCCGAACCGGCGGTCACGGTATTGCTCGATACCCTTGGGGTTGCCTACCGACACGAACACACCGGCTTTACTCGCACCGCCCTCATTGATCTGCCCGACGTCGATTCGATCGCGGAGTGGCATCGAGAGCGGGTTGAGGATCTGATCCCACGGGTCGATGGCGTGATCTGGCTGTTCGACCCGGACAAGTACCGCGATCCCATCGTCCACGAGGAGTTTCTCGCCAAGCTGGCAGAGCACAAGAGCCAGTTCATCTTCGCCCTGAACAAGATCGACAGGCTGCGTCCGGACGACCTTCAGACCGTGCGCCAGGATCTGGTCGATACTCTGGCAGCCGATGGCTACACGCGGCCGGCGCTCTTTGCTATGGCGGCTGATCCACCGAGCGCATCTCCACGCGGAATCGATCTGTTCCGCGAGCACGTAACCGAACGCCTCGACACCAAGACGGTGATGCTGCGTAAAGTCATCCGCGATGCGGCCGGCATCGTGAAGGCTGTCGGAGAAGCGGCAGGCGTCTGGACAGGAGGGTCGCTCGATTTTGAGCGTTCGTGGGCACGGGTGCGCACTGAGGTCCTGGCGGCTGTGGGTTCCGGCTCCACCCAGGCCGATCGTGAGGACGCCCTGTGTCGGCTGGAGGATCTCAGCGCGATGATCTCGGTAAAGGCGGGGCCGCTGCTGGGCCCGGAGGTGCGACGGGTTGCCAGCCGCGACGTCATCGAAACCCTGGTCGCGGAGTTGGCCGCTGCCGGGCCCGCCGATCCCGCCCCGAAATCGGGAATCTGGGGGCGCCTGACCGGAGCAGAAGACGAGCCGGAGCCATCGCCGCGGGCTCCTCTGCTCGATGAGGTCCTTGGCGACCCGCTGCGCCACGTCCTGTGGAAGCGATCCTTGCTCGGAGCGACTGTTGCCCAGGCTGCAGTCGGAGCGCTGCATCTCGAAGATCGGATCGGACGGACCGGGGAGTCTTGAGCCGGATCAGCCTCGGTGCGGAGCGATCACTGTGAGTGCGTCGTAGGCGGGGGTGATTTCGATGTCCTCTGCTCTCCCCAGCAATTCGCCGTCGGCCTGGAATTGCGCTGATGGCTCGGCGTGAACGAGTAGCTTCTCTAGATCTGCAAACACGTGGGCACCACGCTGCTTTGCGATCTGCCTGCGGGCGATACCTCGGGCGGCAATCCCGAGGGCTCGGGGGGTTGTCACCCGCTCCAGTGCTAAGGCCGTCAGGCCATCACCCGGCTCGGGGGTGAGGCGGAGCGGCACCCGGCCCCAATAGGTGTACATCTCGTGAACCTGCACTAGCACTGTCGTCGCATGCGCGACACGACCGTCGCACTCGACCTTCATGTCGGGCAAACGGGTGCGATAACGTTTCACGACCTGGTTGACGGCGATGGCGGCGAAATTGACCGACGAGAAGTAGTACTTGGCGGCAGGCCTTCGATCAGCAATGGAGACTACGTCGGCATCGAGTCCCATTCCCAGCGAGAAGACTGCATACTCCGATCGCGCAGCGACCGAGCTTTCGGTGGCGATGTGGGCCAGCGTCATGGTTCGTGCTCGTCCGGTGACAAGGGCCGCAGCCGCCTTGCCTGCCTTCATTGGTATGCCGAGGATTCGCGCCACCACGTTGGTGGTACCGGTCGGGATTACGCCCAGCGCCGTTCCTGTGAAGGCGAGGCCATTGGCGACATGATGAACCACTCCGTCCCCACCCATTGCTGCGACAACCGAGTAGCCGTCGTCGGCAGCGTCGGCCGCTGCCTGCCGCGCCTCAGCAGGACCGTTGGGCCAGGCCGTGGTAACGGCGTACGCAGTGCCAAGCTTGGCTTCAACGGTGCGCAGCGCGGCTCCGGTGAATCCTGAGGCAGATGGGTTGGCGATCAGAAGGAGAGGACGCATGACTCCCGCAGGGTACAGGTAGCCTGCGAGGTATGAGATACATTGACCGGGCTGAAGCCGGTCGCCGGCTCGCCGACAACGTAGCCGATGCACTTGCGTCCCTGCCGCTGATCGGCGACGCGACACCACCGCTGGTCCTCGGCATTCCGCGCGGTGGGGTCATAGTTGCCGCTCCAATTGCCAGTCGCGTTGATGGCGAACTGGATGTAGCACTGGCACGTAAGATCGGGGCTCCGGGCAACCCCGAGCTGGCCATCGGTGCCGTGGGGGAGACGGGCGATCCCTTCCTTTCGCCTGAGATCATCCGCTCGCTCGACGTGACCGAGGAGTACCTTGCCGCAGCGACCGAGCAAGCCCGGGGAGAACTGTTGCGGCGGGCTGCGCTCTATCGGGGAGAGCGACCGGCAGCTCGCATTGCGGGACGCGCAGTTGTCGTCGTGGATGACGGGATAGCCACCGGTGCGACCCTCCGGGCAACGTTGCTGACGGTACGCAGCCAATCACCGGCAACGCTTGTGTGCGCCGTGCCGGTTGGCCCGCCCTCATCAGTTGCCGACCTCGCTCGAGAGGTGGATGCGATGGTATGCCCGCTGCAGCCCCGCTGGTTCCGTGCGGTCGGCGAGTGGTACGAGATATTCGGGCAGACTTCCGATAGCGAAGTAGTAGATACGTTGCGTCGGTGGGCCCGTTAGGCGGCAATCATCTTGGCCACTCGATCGCGGAGGTCGGTCGGGCGGAACGGCTTTGTCATGAAGTCGTTGGCGCCACCCTCCTGGGCTTGCACAGCCACCTCCGGCTGGGCATGAGCAGTGAGGATGAGCACTTTCGTGTCACGGGTGGCATCGTCGGCGCGAAGCCGCCGCAGCACCTCCCACCCGTCCATCCCGGGAAGCCCGATGTCGAGCACGATCGCTGCGGGAAGGATCTCGCGTGCCGCCTCGAGTCCGGCTATGCCGTCGGCAGCGCCGACGATATTCAGGCTGAGTTCGCGAAGGCAGACCTCGATGAGGCGACGCACGCTTGCAGAGTCTTCAACGATCAGGATGGAGTCTGTCACCTTGTCAGTATCGGCCGGTTGTGCCCCTACTGCAGGACTTTTTCGCTGAAAACGCTGGATTGCGCAGGCCTATTGCACAGCCCGAGATGCGGAAATGGCGAATGTCGTTTTAGGGGCGTAGCCTTCAAGGAGAAGCCCGCGAACCGGTGTCGCTTGTCTACAGGCGAGCGTTGTCGGAAGTGGACCCGCAGTAGCCCCGGCGAGCAAAGGAAGTCACCAATGGAGCCGTTCCGCGTCGAGCCGTATTCCGACTTCAGCGAACCCGGTCCTCGAGATGCCTATCAAGAGGCTATCGACACCGTCTTGTCCAAACTGGGTGGGCACGTGCCTCTGATCATCAACGGCAAGCCGGTAGCCACCGACGAACGGATTGTGTCGATCAATCCGGCCCGGCCTGATGTTGTCGTCGGCACAACGGGATCTGCCTCGCGCGCTGAGGCGCAGCTTGCTCTCGACGCGGCCACGGAGGCTTTCGCTGGTTGGTCGCGGCGGCCAGCGCTCGAGCGAGCCGAAATCATCCACCGCATCGGCGACCTCATCGCCGAGCGCAAATACGACTTCTCGGCATGGATGACTCTCGAGGCAGGCAAGAACTGGGTTGAGGCTGAGGCTGATGTTGCCGAAGCTATCGACTTCTGCCGCTACTACGCCCACGAGGCGATCCGTATGGGGGAGCCGGTACCCGTCCTCGAGTATCCGGGCGAGAAGAACGAGTCTTTCCTGCTCCCAATCGGCGTCGGAGTCGTCATTCCGCCATGGAACTTCCCGCTCGCCATTCTCGTAGGGATGACGATGGGCCCGGTGGCGGCCGGCAACACGGTCGTCTTGAAGCCCGCTTCCAACACACCCCTCCTCGGCGCCCACCTCATGGACATCGTCGCCGAAGCCGGTTTGCCCGATGGTGTCATCAACTTCTTGCCGGGTCCCGGTGCGGACGTTGGTGACTTTCTTGTTGATCACCCGGCCACGCGGTTCATCAACTTCACAGGGTCCAAAGAGGTGGGTCTACGTATTGCGCAGCGGTCCGCTGCCGTGCACCCCGAACAGCAGTGGATGAAGCGAGCGTTCATGGAGATGGGGGGCAAGGACGGCATCGTCGTCGATGAGACCGCGGACCTCGATCTCGCCGCCGACTCGATCGTGAGAAGCGCCTACGGCTACCAGGGCCAGAAGTGTTCGGCGTGCTCGCGAGCAATTGTGGTAGATGCCGTGCACGACGAGCTGCTCGACCGGATAGTCGCCATGGCCTCGGCGCTGGAGATGGGCCCGCCCATTGAAAACAAGGCCGTCGGGCCCGTGATCTCGGCCGAACAACACAGTGCGATTCTCGCCGAGATCGATCGCGGTAAGAACGAAGCGCAGCTCGTGCTCGGTGGCCAGCCCGTCGATATGGACGGCGGCTACTACATCGCTCCCACGATCTTCTCCGGCGTCGCTCCGCATCACCGCCTGGCCCAGCATGAGATCTTCGGGCCCGTGTTGTCGGTGATTCGGGTCGCCGACTTCGATGCGGCGCTCGACGTCGCCAACGGGACCGAATACGGCCTCACCGGCGGTCTGGTGTCTTCGGATCCGGATCGAATTGCCCGCGCCAAACGGGAGTTCTACGTCGGAAATCTGTACATCAATCGCAAGATCACCGGGGCGCTCGTTGGCATACAGCCATTCGGTGGTTTCAAGATGTCCGGGTCGAACGCGAAGGCCGGGGGGCCCGACTATCTGCGCCTCTTCATGGAGATGAAGACCGTCGCCGAGAAGCTCTAGCTCTCCTGATCGAGCGCGGGCAGGGCGCGGAAATACCGGGAAACGGGAGGAAGAGGTGAGAGACTTCCTCATTGTCTTCCCCGGATGAGGAGATGGACCTTCAACTCGTTGGTCGCGGTCGGCCGGTTCTAGTTGCGTTGGCGGCGGCGTCGGCAATCGCTGTCATCGCCTTGATCATCTCGATGATGGGTGTGCGCACCGCGCAGGCCGAAGCGGCCAGGACAACTACAACAACCCTCGCCCCGGTTGCCGCAGAACCCGAGGTGTTCGTCGGTCCCGCCGCCGGGCTGGCGCTGGTTCCCGACGGGGGTGTCCAGCTCTGGGGAGGGCGTGATCGCGACCCGCAGTTGGTGCTTCATGAGGGTGTGATCCTGCCGTTCCTGCACAGATCCGGTGAGTGGCTGCTGGTCACAACCATGTGCAATGAGTCGGCCTGGGTCCATGCCAAGGACGTGGAAATCGTGGCACAGGCTGAAGCGGGGATCGGCGGTCCCGGTTTCGACTTGAGCAAGGCCACCATCGTGCTCGACCCCGGCCATGGCGATCGAGACTGGGGTGGAGTCGGTCCTTCCGGCCTGAGTGAGAAGGAAGTCAATCTCGACATTGCCAATCGGGTGAGACTGCTCATGGAATCGGGTAACGACATTGACTGGGCGACGGGAGCGATCACTCCCGGGGCGGGTGCTCCCGCTTTCGGCAATATCTTCCTCACCCGCGACCTGGACGGACCCAACAGCGGGGACTACGAGCTGGGTCTCCGGTACCGAATGTCGGTTGGCACAGCCGCCGGAGCGGACGCTTTCGTCTCGATTCACAACAACACGGTGCCCCGGATCGATACCGATATCCCGGGGACTGAGGTTTACTACTCGACCGGTGTGGACGGATCGGATCGATTGGCCGGGATCATCTACGAGGAAATGCTGCGCAGCTTCTCCGAATTCGCCGCCGATTGGAGTGGAGGGGAATTGCAGGGGGCTAGGGCCCGAATCGACCCCGAAACCGGTGACGATTACTACGGGCTGCTGCGGCGAGCGACGATGCCCGCGGTGATCGTCGAAGGCGTTTACATTTCAGAGCCGGAAGAAGAGGCTCTGCTGGCGACACCCGAGTTCCGCCAGGCCTACGCCGAGGCGGTGTACCGCGGAGTTGTCCGCTTCCTAACGACAGACGATTCCGGGTCGGGCATCAACCGGCCGGAGATCTTTCCCGATGACGCGGGAACCGTCTCCGGTAACGGATGCACCCTTCCCGAGCAGCCCTAACGCCGTCGCAGCCGCGAAGTCGCTCTAGATTGTGGCAATGCTGCGTTTACTTGTGATTGTTCTAGCCGTGTTGTTGGCGGCGGCCGCCTGCTCTGCCGAGAGCTCTTCATCGGCTCCAGGCACCTTGGTGGCGACTACTACGACCTCAACGACAACCACGACCACAACGGCTGCTCCCACGACAACTTCGGCCCCGACAACCACAACGACAACCACCAGTGCAGCGCCGACTCCCGTCGGCGTGCCCGCCGAGCCCAGCCCGCCTCCTGCGGCCCCGGCTGCGGCCCTCTTGCCGGGCTTCATCGGCCGCGGCGTAGTGACAATCGCCGCGGGCGGTGCCGAATTGCACGTCGAACCGGGCGACCCGCCTTTCGTATTGGCCCGAGAGGGACTGGTTTTCGCCGCTCATCGCATGGACGGTGAATGGATCGAGGTCTTCACTTCATGCGACGCCCCAGCCTGGGTACACTCGTCGCAGGTATTGGCGCAGCCGCCGGGGCCCGATGGGAAAATCGGAGAGGGCTTTGATCTCGCTGAGGCCACCATCGTCATCGACCCCGGTCACGGCGGGCCGTGGAACATCGGGGCGGCGAGCCCGTCAGGCCTTGTCGAGAAGGCGGTCAACCTCGATATCAGCCGTCGGGTGGTCGACTTGCTGAACACTCCACATTTTGTGGATTGGGAGACCGGCCGCATCTATCACGGGGAAGGGATCCCGGCCGCCGGATGGGTGATAGTGACCAGAGTCGGGGACGAGGACACCGGCGATTACGAGGCCGGCCTGATCTTCCGGTCCGATCTCGCTAATTCAGCCAACGCCCACGCGCTGGTCGCGATCCACAACAATGCCGGCTGGGAGGTGCGCCTGCCGGTTCCAGGGTCTGATGTGTACTACCAATCTCAGATCCCCGAGTCGCGACGTTTCGCCAGGATCATGGTCGAGGAGTTGCAGCGCAGTTTCCGCTCGTTCGAGGCCGACTGGGTGGGTGGCGTTACGACCGGGGCCAAGTCTCGGCTCAGTCCCCGCGACGGAACTTCCCAGTACTACGGGATCCTGCGTCGCAGCGAGATGCCGACCGTGATCGCCGAGGGCGCTTACATAGCCAATCAGTCTGAGGCTGACCTCCTGGCGACTCCGGCGTTCCGACAAGCCTACGCCGATGCAGTGTATCGGGCATTGGTACGGTTTCTGACCACGGACGACACTGGTGACGCAGCAGACTCCGACCCCGAGGTGTGGGCGGGGAGCGCGGGAAGCGGCGACGCCAGGCCGGATTGCATCATCCCGGCGCAAGAGGGCTAGTTCCGATATACCCAGCCGCGTTGCTCGGCCAATTCGCGGGCTTCCTCGTCGGTCATCCGAACCAGAGCGCCGTAACGGTTGCCGGACCGCTCGATCATCCGGATGAAGGCTTCGACCATCTCCGGATCGAACTGACTTCCGGCGCCGCTGCGCAACTCTCGGAACGCTTCTTCCTGGGTAAGCGCCATCCGGTATGGGCGATTGCTGGTCATCGCGTCGAACGCGTCGGCGATGGCCAAAACCCGGGACTCTGCCAGAGGTGTATCGCCGTGGTCGCTGTGCCGACCGTGATACCCGCCACCGTCGAAGTGAGCGTGGTGGTCGGAGGCGATCTCGACTAGGGGATGGAGCCAGTCGACATCGTTGAGTAAATCGTCGATGTGGTGAACGTGGCCGCGCATTGCGCTGGTCTCATTGGAAGTGAGGCGGCCTCGCTTCTTGAGTAGTTCGCGCGGCACCGCGAGCTTGCCCAAGTCATGGATCAGCGCGGAATATCGAATCCGCTCTTGCACGTCGCCGCTGAGCCCCAACTCCTGGGCAAGCTGGACGGCGAATTGGGCGACGCGTTCGGTGTGTCCACGGGTGTAGAGATCTTTGGCTTCGAGTGTCTTGACCAGAGTCGCCAGCATTCCTTCCCGAGCCACCCGCAGCTTGGCCAACGACGCGAAGAAGAGCCGGCTCATCAACAGCATGCCGATGACGAGGATCAACATGGCGTTGTAAGCGCCGTGATCGACGGCGTAGCTGACGTATGCATAGCCGAGTAGTCCACCCATGGCGCCGAGGCCGACGAAGCTGAGCAGGATCTGTCCGAGATTCGACCAGGGCCCAGCCAGCTTGGACCCAAATACCTGCCGCACAACCATCCGCGTCATGACCAGGCTGGTGACGTCGCCGACCGCTGCAGCGAGCGCACCGACTCCGACGATATGGAGCATGCCGGCGGAGGCAGTGTCTGTGGGCAGGAGGTAATAGAGCACAAGAGCCGTGAGCGTCGCCCCGGTCGTGACAATGCCGAGGTTGACGGCCGGTTGAAAGATGCGCCTTTCCCGGATGTCTTGGGGCTGGAGCAAACCGAGGACCGACATCACGATGATGCCCCCGATCACCTGCTCCTTGCCGAGCACAATTCCGGCCGTCACGGTAACGGCGATGACCGGTGACGTGACCATGCGGAAGTTGACCTCAACGGCTGAGATCTCCAGAACGAGAAAGACCGAGGCGAAGGCAAGCCAGAGACCGATCTGGCGGGGGAACCCGGCGAAAGCAATGGCGGCGACTACAACACCAATCCCGAGCAAGAACAGGAGCGCGCCGTAAACACGCTTACGGCGACGCTGAATGGGATATGGAGTTTCGTAGTAGGCCATTGGACCCGACCGGTCTGAGTCAACAGGGGAAGAAGGAAATGTGGAGGGTCGGGTCGAGCAGTTGGATCAGCCAACCCTCACACCGGCAGCGCTGCTTACTAGCGCGGCGGCGAGGCTTCCAAGTGCCAAAAGGACCCGTGCCATCTTTGTTCGCATGGGATCACTTCCGATTCAATGTTTCTCCACACATGACATAGTCGCATGTGGGGGGTATTGCGCTTCGCTCGGAATGGATCACCCGGCCCGGACCGCTCCACAAACTTGTGTTGTCTAGGTGCCGATCTTGCCCCACCCCAGGACGACTTCGAGGTCCTGGTTCCGCCCGTAGACCACAAATATGTTGAGGCGAGGTTACGTGATTGCGGGTGACTATTGCAAGAATGGTTTTCGCGGCTAGCCAGAATGTGGAGACAGCCGGCTCAATAGTCCCCGGAATACCGGGCGCGAGTCACCACGGTTCCGTCCTTGGATTGCAGAATTATCGTGTCACCGCCGTTTGACCACACCGGGCTCTGCGCGCACCAGAACAAGTTGGCTTGGGTGTCGGCGCCACAGCCGGTGCGCACCACTACGTCGGATCCCGGCTCGAGCGTGAACCCGCCTGGGAAGCGGTAGCGGTGCTGCGTCGACTCGTCACGGAGGATCCAGCCGCTGAGATCGATCGAATCGATCCCGGAGTTACCGAGGACCACCCACTCTCCATTCGGGTTGTCGGCGTCGCGACCCGGCGGGTTGTAGCGGTAGTCGGCGATGACGATCTCGCCCGGTGGTTGCTCGTTTCCGCACGCAGCGGCGGACCACATGCCTAACTGGGCGTTGGCAGCCCGATCGGCCGCAGCAGCGAACTCGGTGTTGCGGGTGTGATCGCCCTGCACCACGGTGGCGTCACCGTTGCGGATCAGCTCGAGGTTGATGTCGGTGCTCTCGACATAGAGGTAGCGAAGCAGCCGATCGAACTGATCCTGGTCCTCCCCATCCGCAACCAGGTTCACCGTGCCCGACGCAAGCAGGTCCTCTAAGGCTTCCCTTGCCGCATCGCCGTGGCACTCGGAGCCCTCCGGTGCATTGAGGCCAAGCAGGCGGACCTCGAATTCCTCTCCGTCCACCGCAACGACCAGGGAGTCCCCATCGAGGACCCGCACCACGGTTGCGCTTTCTCCACCGTCAAACGTGGGGGCGGGCGGAAACGACGGAGCAGGCTGGCAAGCTGCCAGCAGCAGCGCGAAGAGCGTGATCGAGGCAGCGCGCATTCGGGCAGCGTACCCGGCCGGTGTCCGCCTACTGCTCGACAGGATTGCCGGCGCCGAACCAGGCCTGAATGCCGCCGTCCAATTCATAGACCTCGGCAAACCCTATGGAATCCATCAACGCCAGTGCGTTGCTGGAACGATTCCCCGAGTTGCAGTACATCACATAGGGAACGTCGAGGTCGAGATCACCAAGGAGCGCTTCGAAATCCGACGCGTAGTAGTCGATGTTGATTGCGCCGGCGATGTGGCCCGCCGCAAACTCCTCGGGTGTGCGAATGTCGAGAATGACCAGATCAGGCGGCGGTGCGGCGACGATCTCGGCGATGTTGTCGACCGAAGTCAGCTCGAGCTTGGAATCGGTGGCAGTTGATCCGCCGCACGCGGCCAGTAGAAGCATCGCAGCAGCCAGCAGGGCAGTGAATTTGATTCGCAGCATCAGGCAAGTCCAATCGAGGCGAGGCCGCCAAACATGTTGGCGACGTTGAAACCATTCTGTTGCAGGAACTGGGCCGCCATCTGGCTTCGATTGCCGGCGCGGCAAACGACCAGGATCGGCCGGCTCCGATCCAGTTGATCGAGGCCGGTTGGCAGAAAGGCCAGCGAGATCTTGACGCTGTCGGGGAGGGTCCCCATCGCCCACTCGAGCGGTTCGCGCACGTCGAGTACAACCGCGTTGTTGGCGGTCACCCATTCCTCCCACTCCGGGGCGAGGACCTGTTCGATTGTCGGTGCCGGGTTGGGCAGCATTGCAGTCTCCTCGTTCGGCGCGAGAATCTAACACAGGATCGATGACTACATGCACGACTTCGCATGTACCAATCGCGTCCCGCGTCCTTCGCGGCAGGACTATTGCCCCTGTGTACGCCAGACGTGGTTACATTGCTGGAGCGATCTAAGGAGCCCAGATGGCAGTGCAGTATCACCTCCAGATCGATTCCGGGGATGTCGCTCCCTACGTTCTACTGCCCGGGGATCCCGGCCGAGTGGCGACCATCGCGTCGTTCTGGGATGAGGCGCACCACGTCGCCACGAACCGGGAATACGTTACCTACACGGGTGTCTACCAAGGAGCCCCGATCAGCTGCGCATCAACCGGCATCGGAGCGCCGTCGACCTCTATTGCGCTAGAGGAATTGGCCCGATGTGGTGCAAATACCTTCTTCCGCGTCGGCACTTGCGGCACGTTCCTCGACAGCGTGGCCAACGGCGATATGGTGATCTTCGATTCAGCCGTGCGTCTCGACGGCGCCTCTCACGGATATGCCCCGCCGGAGTATCCCGCAGTGGCGAGCCACGACGTGGTGGTTGCTGCTGTCGAAGCTGCCGTGACCCTCGGACTCGCTTACCACGTCGGCACCACCCGCTCTGCCGATACTTTCTACGCCCGTCATCCGCGCCCGGGGTCGTCGTTCAACGACTTCTGGCAGGGGTCGTGGCGTGACCACTTCGAGGATTTGAAGCGTCTCAATGTTGTCGCTGCTGAGATGGAGGCGAGCCTGATCTTTGTGCTTGCTCGCATTTGGGGCCTGCGCGCCGGGGGAGCGGCCGTCGTGCTTGACAACGTATTAGAGGTGAGCGGTGATTCGGGGGAGTTCGACCCCGAGGATCAGTTCGATCACGGCGACGACCACATCGAGAGGTTGGCCCAGCTCGGCTGCGAGACGGTGCTCCGCCTCTGGCAAGACGATCAACGCAACTAGCGGAACGCAACGCGTCGACCCGATTGACCCAGCAAGGGACCGACGGGCCGGGCTCCCAGGTCGCCTGGGCGTTCGATATGCTGGATTTGGAGGTAACTGTGATCGGAGTTGACGCCCGGGGACGCTCGATGTCGCTCTTGTGTCACACAGGCATCGTCTCCGCTTCATATTGACCCGATAACTTCGGGCCGGACGGCCAAGTCATGGGCTCATACCTCGATCGATGCGATCGAGGCGACGGAAGGGGACGATTTTGCGACGATCAATGGCTCTGATGAGTGCGATTGCACTCCTGGTACCGCTGCTGGCATTGGGGCCGGCTGCGGTTGCCGGACCCGACTCGGTGGACTTCTACACCACCCTGTCGGGGGATAATCAAACTACACCTGTAGTAACCGACGCAGCCGGTGCCGCTGCATTCTCATGGAGCGGCGACGGTACATCATTCGACTACGTAATCATCGCCCACGATCTTGTCGATGCGACGGCAGCCCATATCCATGCAGGCGCAGCAGGGACCGACGGTCCTGTCCTGGTCAACCTATTTGGCCCCCACACCGGGCTGGATGTTGACGGGATCCTGCGGCGCGGAACCATCACCCAGTCGGATCTTGTTTCAGGGACGATGGCAGATCTGGCGACGGCGATGCGTGCCGGCGCCACGTATGTGAATGTGCACACCTTCGCCAACCCGACAGGCGAGATTCGTGGCCAGATAGACGGCCTCGACAAGTACACCGGAGACAGGTTCACCGATGATGACGACAGCATCCACGAAGCGAACATCGAAGTAATCGCTGCTGCCGGTATCACGAAAGGCAACAATCCGCCGGACAACGATGAGTTCGGCCCGACCGATCCCGTTACGCGCGGCCAAATGGCCGCCTTCCTGACCCGGGCTCTCGGCCTGCCAACTCCCGCCACGGACTACTTCACCGATGACGACGATTCCATATTCGAGGACTCGATCAATGCCATCGCTGCCGTCGGGGTCACCAAGGGCTGTAATCCGCCGGACAACGACGAATTCTGTCCGGAGCAGGTGGTCACGCGTGGTCAGATGGCCTCGTTCCTGGTACGCGTACTCGGTCTGCCCGATGCGCCGCTGGATTTCTTCACCGACGATGCAGACAGTGTGCACCAGGGTGACATCAACGCAATTCGTATGGCCGGCGTTACCGTCGGGTGTAGGCCACCGGCCAGCACCGTCTACTGCGACGAGGCGCCGGTGCTGCGGGAGCAGATGGCGACTTTCCTTGCCCGTGCCTTCGGGTGGAGCTCGCTCGACCCGCTGTATGCGATGACCATCATGCACAACAACGACGGTGAGTCCGAGTTGTTGGACGACGATGGAGTCGGCGGCGTGGCTCGCTTCCTCACCGTGCTCGAGTCGATCCGTGCCGAAGCTGCCGACGACGGGATCGGGACGATGCTCGTGTCGTCGGGCGATAACTTCCTCGCCGGGCCGGAGTACAGCGCCAGTGAGGCCCTGGGGATGATCTTCGACCCGATTGCTCTCGAAGCTTTCGGCTACGACGCAATCGACCTGGGCAACCACGACTTTGACTTCGGTCCCGATGTGCTTGCCGACTTCATCAACGCATATGCGACACCACCCACCTACTTGAGCTCGAATCTCGACTTCACCAATGAGCCGAATCTGCAGGCCCTGGTAGACGCCGGGACCATCAAGCCGAGCACGATGGTTGATGTGAACGGGACGATGGTGGGGATTGTCGGAGCTACCACTCCGGCTATCACCTCGATCTCGAGCCCACGTGATGTGATCGTCAACACGGATGTCGCCGGCAACATCCAGGCCGAGATCGACTCTCTCGAGGCATCAGGCGTTGATGTCATTGTCGTTATCAGCCACCTCCAGGACGTCGACGAGGACATTGCGCTGGCCGCAGAGCTCTCGGGTGTCGACATAATGGTTGCGGGCGGTGGTGACGAGCTGCTGGCCAACGCCGACACCACGCTGGTAACCGGCGACGACCCCGCCGACATCTTTGGATCGTATCCGATCTTTGCGACTAACGCCGATGGCATGAAGGTACCCGTCGTCACGACGAGCGGTCAGTACAAGTACGTCGGAATGCTCACCGTTGCTTTCACCGCCGACGGCACTCTTGCCGGTGTTGACACGGGCAGTGAGCCGGTTGCGGTGGAGGGGCAGGCGCAGGATGCCACTCTGCTCGCCGACGTTGAGGCGCCGATTGCCGACTATCTCGACGATCTGGCGACGAACGTCATTGCGACTTCGGATGTGGCTCTCGATGGTCGGCGCAGCACGGTGCGGACGATGGAGTCGAATCTGGGCAACCTGGCCGCCGATTCACTCCTGTGGCAGGCAACCCAGCTGGCCGGCGGTTTCGGCGTCTCCACCCCCGACGTTGCCCTCCAGAACGGCGGCGGTATGCGCAACGATGCCGTCATCCCGCCCGGTAATTTCACCGAGCTGGACACGTTCGACGTTCTCCCCTTCCCGAACTTCGTCACTGTGATCCCGGATATCCCGCGGTCACAGTTCAAGGAGATCATGGAGAACGCGGTATCGCAGGTGGAGAATGTGAGCGGCCGGTTTGCTCAGGTGGCCGGCTTCACCTTTGAGTACGACCCGACCGGGACGGCGCAGGTCGTCGATGACGACGGCACGGTGCTCACCGCAGGGACGCGGATCCGGACGATCGAACTGGATGATGGAACGGACATCGTTACCAACGGCGCAGTCGTTGCGGGGGCCGACCTCACCGTCGCCACCATCGACTTCCTCGCCAGAGGCGGCGATCAGTACCCGTACCGGGACGCACCGATCACCTTGCTGGGAGTCAGCTATCAGCAGGCGCTGAGCAACTACATCCAGGCCGCGGTCGTCGACGGTGGTTTGGGAGGAACGATCTCAGCGACCGACTACCCCGCTGGGGGCGAGGGGAGGATCATCGCTCTGTAGCGGAGAACTAGACGAAGAACGTGGGGCCCGGCAACGCCGGGCCCCACGTGTTTGTCGGTCAGATTGCTAGAGATCGCTTCCGACGGGGTCGCCGCCAGCGGGCTCACCGGGGATGATGATGATCGGATTTCCCTTGCAGCGCGTGTCTGAGAGAACCTCCACTAGCAAGGTTGCGTCAACGACGTTGAACTGGTCTCCGCCCATTTCCTCAACCCGGAGCTCGAATGTTTCGCTCCCTCCCGGGACCAACTCATAGAGCCAATCGATAGCGAATGATCCATTGCTGTTCGCTATGTAGCGATAGGTACCGGTGATGTTGCCACTCGAGTCGGCAAGTTTGAAGGTCGCCTGCTCACCAGCGCCTACTCCAGAGACAGTACCCGAGGCATGGACTCTGATATCTGCAGTTTGCTGCGCGGGGAACAAGCAGAAGAAGCCGCTTCCGTCAGTGGTCGATATGGTGGCCGTGAGGACGGTCTGGTTGAACCCGTTTGCGGTTACTGAGTAGTCGCCGGTATCGAAGGCGCTGTCGTTGGGTTGGAACTCGATGGCGTTCTTGCCGTCAACCGTGCGGGCATCGTCGGCGATCGTTGCTTCATCTGCAGTTGTTGCCGAGTCTGCAGTTGTCGCGTTGTCTGCCTGCGCCGGCGTTCCGTCTTCCGCATCTAGATACTGAGCGAAGCGCTGCATGAACGCAGCCATCTGGCCACGGGTCACATTGTCATCCGGGCAGAACTTCGTGTTGCCCTCGCCCGGATTGCAGCCCTTGGTGACGTCGGCACTCGCCAGCCACTCGATATTTGCCTCGAAAATGGAATCGTCGTCATCGATAAACGTGCCGCCAGCAGCCATGACGGCGGCCGGAACCAGGGCGACCAAGAGCAAGGTCACCAGGGTGATGATCAAGCGGCGCTTAGTTGGACTCATTGAGCTTCCTCCTGTTTGGGACGTTGCCGGATCCGGTAATTGCTCGAGCCATCCACCCCCTCGTGCAGTCAAAGCCTCTCACCACGTATCTTGACACTAATTAGCAGTGGTTTGGTGCATTTTTTGGTCGAGCGTCCTTTTCCAGCCGTTGCAGGCGTCCGATGCCTGTAGTGATAGGAGCACGAACGTTGGCCGTTGATACACCTTGTTGCCCCTTGGTGGGTTCGGACGGGCCTACCGCCTACAGTGACGGCATGGATGCATTGGTTGCCGTCGAGGTGCCGCTGGTGGGTGATCCCCGTCACAAGAATTGGGCGAAGGTCATCGACAACGTCGATGAGAGCAAATCGTCTGGGTGGGCCTTTGATGGGGAGTTCATCGCCGCCGGAGGAGTACAAGACGTACCTGTTGGGTCCGTTGTCATGGTCTACGGAGAGCGCGGGTCGCGGGCTAATCCCCAGATCGAGGCACGCGTTTTTACTACCAATGGTGATGGAACGCTGACCCACGAGCAGACCGCAACCGGTCGGGCATGGGCTCGCACTCTGCGCGATCGGGTCTCCGAACTGCTCGAACAGCAGGCGGAACGGCCCCCAACCGGGTTGGCCTGGGACGGTGACCTCATGCGCTACAGCGATGAAGCCATCATTGAAGAGATGAGGCGCCGCGACCTCTAGGGAGACCCCATGCCATACGCCGAGATCAACAACACGAGGCTGCACATCCGGCAGCGGGGCCAGGGCCCGGTGGCCGTGTTTGTCCATGGATATCCGCTCGATTCGACCATGTGGATTGATCAACTCAATGGGCTTGCCGATACTCGCCGCTGCATCGCGGTGGACCTGCGCGGGTTCGGGCGATCAATGCCGGTCACCGGTGAGCCGTTGACGATGGAGCAGCACGCCAGCGACCTCGCCGCGGTGCTCGACCTCGTCTCCGAGGAGCAAGCCGACATAGTGGGTCTCTCGATGGGCGGGTACGTCGCCCTGGCCTTCGCCGAGCTGTACCCGAAGCGCCTGCGCAGCCTTGCGCTGATAGACACCCGAGCCGGGGCGGACAACGAGGAGGGCAAGGCGGGGCGGGATGCTGCCGTCGAGCGCCTGTTGGCTGACGGCCGATCGGCCATGGCAGAAGGTATGGAGGCCGGTTTGCTGGGCCCCGAGCCGTCGCCGGCCGCCCGTGCCCGGTTGCGCACGATGATCGAGGGTTGCGCCTACGAGACGATTATCGGGGCCCTCGCCGGGATGCGGGATCGCCCCGACCGTACCTCCGTGCTCGACACGATCACCGTTCCCTGCGCCGTGATGGTGGGTGAATTCGATGCAGTGACCCCACCTGTCGAGGCCGAGCAGATGGCGGATGTCATCGCCGACGCTGTACTAACCATCGTCCCGCGATCGGGGCACCTGGCACCTATTGAGAACCCGCCTGCGGTGACCGCTGCTCTCCGGTCCTTCCTCTCGAGCTAGTGAACAGGGGTACCGATTACCCTGCCCTCCGGCAACCGGGGAAGAGCGAGGCAGCACTGTGAAGAACGATAAACGCACCATTTTCGGATGGGCGATGTACGACTGGGCCAACTCGGCCTACATCACGGTCTTCGGTGCCGTGATCGGAGCGTTCTTCACAGGAACGATCATGCCCGACGACACGTACTGGGGATTATCGGGAGAGTCGCTGTTCTCCATCCTCGTCGGCATGGGCAGCATCTTGCTGATGCTGGCCATGCCGGTGCTCGGGGCAATGGCCGACTACGCCTCGGCCAAGAAGATGTACCTGCGCAACTTCGCCTTCCTTGGTGCCGCGTTCGTACTTATCACGCCGTTCGTTCCCGACGGTCAGGTTCCTCTGTTCCTGATCATTGTTCTCATCGGGCAGTTCGGCTTTGTTGCCGCCAATGTCTTTTACGACGGATTTCTGCCGGAGATCGCCTCGGACGACACCATCGACAAAGTCTCCAGCAAGGGCTTCGCCCTCGGCTATCTCGGTGGCGGGCTCTACCTCGTGTTCGCTCTCGTCATGATCAGCATGGGCGGCGAAGAAGCCGATGGTGGCCTGACCGAGAGCCTGGCCGCTCGCATTTCGATCTTCGGATCGGGACTGTGGTGGATCGGATTCTCACTGTTCTCGCTGGCCCGCCTTCCCGCCGACGGAACGCCACCGGATCAGGCGCTGGGTTTCGGCGACTATGCGCGTATTGGTTTTGGGCGAACGATCAGCACCATCCGCAAACTGCGTACTTTCCCCCAGCTGTTGCTGTTTGTCTTTGCGTTCATCGTCTACAACTCGGGGACGGGTACGGTCATCGCAGTCTCCGGGCCATACGCCGAGGACACCCTCGATCTTGCCTTGGAGACGATTGCCCTCGGGTTCTTGATCGTGCAGTTCATCGCTTTCTTTGGTGCGCTCATGTTCGGGCGTCTATCGGATCGGATCGGGCCCAAGCCGGCGGTGATGGCCTCGCTCTACGTCTGGGTGGGCATTGCGTTCCTTGCCTTTTTCATCCCGAAAGGATCCGACGCCGGGTTCCTCTTGCTCGCCGCGGTAGTCGGGTTCGTTCTGGGTGGCGTGCAAGCGTTGTCGCGGTCGCTGTACGGAACGATGATTCCCGAGGAAGCTTCGGCTGAGTTCTTCGGATTCTTCTCCGTCTTCTCCAAGCTGTCGGGTATCGGCCCGCTCGTGTTTGGCGCAATCAGTGCCGTAACCGGCTCGGGGCGTGCCGCGATTCTCTCGGTGGCTGCGTTCTTCGTTGTGGGTCTTGTCCTGCTGTCGCGGGTTGACGTCCAAGAGGCGCGGCGGTCGCGTGAGCGGTGGTCGTTCACCGGTGCCGAGGCTGAGGTTGAGTAGCGTCCAGATTGCCCGGCGACCGCGGTAGCGTGTCGCCATGCGTTACCTGATTGTGGTTCTTGCCCTTCTGCTCGCCTCCTGCGGGGATACCGACCGTGCCCCGACTACGGACGTGCTACCGCAGGTGTCCACCACGACCACCGCTGCGCCGGCAGGGGAACCCGCGCCGGCGACGACGGAAGCCGCTGCCCCCACCACGACCGACCCGGCGGCGACAACCACCTCGACCACGACAACCCAACCACTGCGCTCCCTCGACGACATCGCCCTTGCCGCAGTCGCGACGGGATCGGGCTTCACTCAACCGGTCTTGATGCTGACGGCCCCCGGCACCGATTCGTGGTTTGTGGTCGACCAGCCCGGCGTTGTGTGGATCGTTGCCGACGGTGAAGCTCAGCCGTTTCTCGACATCAACGACCTAGTGACATTCCGGGGCGAGCAAGGTTTGCTCGGCATGGCCTTCCATCCCGACTTCGCCGAAAACGGATTGTTCTACCTCAATTACATCAACAACCAGGGCAACACCGTCGTGGTTTCGGTAACGGCCTCCGGGGGCCGCGCCGATCGGGATACCCTCACCGAGGTGTTGCGCGTCGATCAACCGGCCGGCAATCACAACGGCGGCATGATCGAGTTCGGACCCGACGGCAATCTATGGGTCGGCTTCGGCGATGGAGGAGGAGCCGATGATCAGTTTGGCCAGGGACAGCGTGCCGACACGATGCTGGGCTCGATGGTGCGCATCGCAGTGGGGCCGGGAACCAGCGGCTACGGCATCCCGGAAGGCAACCTCCAGGACGAGGTTTGGGCGATTGGGCTGAGGAACCCGTGGCGGTTCACATTCGATGGCGATGACCTGTGGATAGCCGATGTCGGTCAGAATCGTATCGAAGAGGTAGATGTGGTGGATTGGACCGCCGGCAACCCCAACTTCGGGTGGTCGGAGATGGAGGGCTCCGAGTGCTTTGGTGGGAGCTGCGACCCTGCCCCGTACGTCTTGCCCGTCTACGAGTACACCCATGGCGAGGGGTGTTCGATCACCGGCGGGTTTGTCTACCGCGGATCCGCGATCCCGGAACTGGACGGGCACTACTTCTTCTCGGACTACTGCAGCGGTTGGTTGCGGAGCGTGACCAGGAACGGAGAGATGCGGGAATGGTTGCCGACGGGAGCATTGTCCGGCGTGATCGGATTCGGCAAGGATGCGGCTGGGGAGCTCTATGTGTTGACAACGGGCGGCACGATCTATGCAATCACCGCGGCGGGCTAGTCGTTTCGGCTATCCGGATCGGTCGCATCCAGGTCCGTAATCGCCGCCCGGAACGCAGCCGCCTCAGCACGTCGGGTCATATCGAGCTTGTGGAGCAACGCAGATACGTAGTTCTTCACCGTCTTTTCCGCCAGATTCAACTCGTCGGCGATCTGGCGGTTGGTGAGGCCGTCGGCGATCAGCGAGAGCACGCGCCGCTCCTGGGGCGAGAGACGGCGGAGCCGCTCGGCGAGCTGAGCCTCCGCCCCGCCGGTATCCAGCGCAGCCTGAGCGCGCTCGTCGATGACGAGATCCTCGCCGGCGACGACCCGGCGGACCGTTTCGACGAGGTATTTCAGGGCCATTCGCTTGATCACATATCCCGAAGCGCCGGCGTCGATGGCTGAGCGTAGGAGCTCCAGGTCGGCGTAGGTGGTGAACATGACCACCTTGATGTCCGGCTTCAGCTCTTTGATTGTCCTAGTCACGTCGATCCCGGAGCAGTTGTCGAGGCGGATGTCCATCAACACAACGTCTGGCTCGAGTTCGTTGGTCTTCTCCAGCGCCTCGGCACAAGTCCCCGCTTCACCAACGAGGGCCATATCGGCTTGGTTGTCTATGTAGGACGCGACACCTGCCCGCACCACAAAATGGTCGTCAACTACCAGTACCCGGATTGCCATATAGACAAGACCCTAACGCGACAGAGAGTTCTCGCAGCGCAGGGACCTCCCGCAACGAAGAGTCTGGTCGATCCCTCTACTCGTCCGACCAGTCTTCCGGCGGGTATCGGGCTTCGCGATCGGCGATGCGGCGCGCCATGTAGGCGGCGGCCTCGTTGCGATTGCGCAGTCCGAGTTTGGCGAGTAGGCGAGAGATGTAGTTCTTCACGGTCTTCTCTGCCAGGAAAACTCGGTCGGCGATTTCCCGGTTGGTGAGGCCGTCGGAGATCAACTCGAGAATGCGGACCTCTCGTTCGGAGAGTTGGGAGAACACCGGATCGCCGACGCTCTGGCCGCGAATCTGATTGAAGAGCTTGGCCGTTGCCGCCGGGTCGATAACCGATGCGCCTTTGGCGACGCTGCGAACCGCTTCGACTATGCGCTCGCCATCAATTCGCTTGACGAGGTATCCCGCCGCGCCCGCCAGAATGGCTTCATGGACGGTCTCCTCGTCCACGTGTGACGAGAGCATCAGCACCTTCACGTCCGGGAAGCGTTCCACGATCGTGCGGCATGCCGCTACACCGCTCATGTCCGGCAAACGCACATCCATGACAACCACGTCGGGAGAGTCATAGCCGGCGCGGCGAATGGCCGAGGCGCCGCTGGCGGCTTCGCCGGCGACCTCGATGTCGTCCTGCGACGTCAGCAGAGCGCGAAGCCCCTCCCGAACCACAGGATGATCATCTACGACTAGAACTCGCACTGTGTACCTCTTGCTGGGCAACACGCTAACCAACGACCCGTACCCGAGAACGTGGCCATCCTCCCCGAAATGGAGGACGTTCGGCCCCAAACAGAAATGGGGAGTATCGTTCCGGCGATGAAATCTACCTCGCAGAGCGAGCGGTTTGCGGAGTTGCTCGACGCAGCTGCCCAGGTGTCGGATCCGGGAGAGTTGCACGGTCTGCTCGAGTCGCTCGTCGATATCGCGTTGGGTCTCACCGGCGCCCGCTACGGAGCACTCGGCATCGTGGGATCGCACGGATTCTTGGTGGATTTCATCCATCGCGGCATGGACGAGGAGTCTGCCGCCGCAGTCGACCACCTTCCTCTAGGGCTCGGTGTCCTGGGCACGGTGAGCCAGGGCGAAGTCATCCGGATCGACGACATCGCATCACATCCCGCTGCGCACGGCTTCCCCCCGGGGCATCTACCGATGACCTCTTTTCTTGGAGTGCCTCTGCGGACTCGACACGAGCTTTTTGGCAACCTCTATCTCACCGACAAGCCCGGTGGGTTTACCGAAGAGGATCAGGCAACCATGGAAACCATGGCGCTGATCGCCGGGTCGGCGGTGACCAATGCTCGTATTCACCACCGTCTGCGT
>Ga0180436_10000638_pt1 | contig 35497 bp, 25 predicted proteins | sample SS_ome_2_FD_132434 | JGI IMG/M metagenome (GOLD analysis project Ga0180436, IMG submission 132434) | Hypersaline lake sediment archaeal communities from the Salton Sea, California, USA - SS_3_S_2 metaG | ecosystem: Environmental > Aquatic > Non-marine Saline and Alkaline > Hypersaline >... | reverse complement strand
CGCGTCCCTGTCGGCCACGGCGAACTGCACCATCGGTTTGGCGCCGGTGGAACCCATCGTGTGTCGGGCGTACATCGCGTCCCATATGTCCCCGCGGGTCAGCGCCGGCGCCCAGACGCCCGCCAGGCCGCCGCCTCCCGGCCCGGGCTTGCCGCGGTCGACATGCGTGTAGCCGCTTTGGACAACCTGCATGAAACGTTCGGCGTTCATCGTCTCGTAGTACTCGCCCGGCAGCACCGGGCCGCGGGCGTAGTCCTCGTTGCGATCGGTGGAACCGGGCATGCCCTGATGCGAGTCCGTGCCGGCCACAATCCCGATTCTAAACTGCGGCTGCTGCAGCAGATACTGAATGGCGTAGCGCACGGTTATCAAACGCGTCCAGGGGAAAGCCGTGATGTGATAGTATGGTTCGTAAAAGGTCCATGCCGATTCGGCATTGCCCCACTTCGAATAGATTTCCACCAGGCGCTCGAATTGCGGGTCGTAATGGTCCCACTTGGTGAGCGTGTTGAGACGGATACAATGGTGCGAGATGGTAATGGCGCTGTACGGCCTCAAAGACGACCAGAGATCTTCCGGCGTCTCGACGTAGTACGAACTGATTGCATCTGTGGGGACGTTGTTCGTATCGCGGAAATACACACAGCGGTGCCCGTACTTGTTGCTGGTCCATTCGAAGGCCGGCAGGGTCACGAACGAGCCCGGGCTGTTGCAAGCGTCGGCTGAGTTGAGAATGCGCTTCCACAAATCGAGCGGCGAACCGTCCGCAAAGGAAAGATTCTCCTTGAACAGAACCAGCCATTCGGCGTGGTCCGTGACGGCCGAAAACCGCAGGTTGCGGACGTTCCGGGCGTAATCGTAGAGTTGCTCCGGCGTGCCCCAGCCGTCGCTGTAGGCGGTGTGGGCGTGAAAGTCGCCCCAGTAGAGGTTGTGCCCGGAGAAGAAAGCCGCTGCCGCGCCGGGGTCGACCACGTTCATCAGGGCCACGTCGGCCTGGGTTGCGGACGTTGCGGCGCGCAACCGCCGCGCTGCCGCCAGCGCCGGCAATCCGACCAACACCTTGAGAAAAGACCGACGTTTCAATACAATCTCCTAGATTCAGTAAAGAATGATAATCGCTGAGGCGTGAGCCGGTCAAGAACCTGCTGCCCCTGAGCTTTTTACGCAGTGAAGAAATCTCGTACAGAGGGAAAGTTTGACAGAGCCCGGCAGAGCTCGTAAGTTCACAACTGGGTGAAGAGCACTCTCGTACACAAGCACACACAAGGTCGCAAGGTGATGGGAGGTAAGTCATGGGCATTACGTTCAACGCGGATGAGGTGTTGCAGATGGCGGAGCGGGCGGAAGCCAACGGCGGGGCGTTCTACCGACGGGCGGCCGAACTACGGCCGGCGGCCGAAAGCGAAATGGCGGAGAAGCTGCGCGGCCTTGCGGCCATGGAGGAAGATCACCGCCGGACATTCGCCGACATGCGTGCGGAATTGCCGGAACGCATGCGCGAGGAGACGGCGGCCGATCCTTACGTGCAAGCCGGCATGTTTCTCGAAACCATGGCCGACAGGCACGGCGGGGAGGGATCGCCCTCCGTCGCGGATGCCCTCACCGGCGAAGAGAGCGTCGAACAGATCCTGCGCACGGCCATCGGTCTGGAAGAGAAGTCAATTCTCTTCTACCTGGGGCTGAAGGACATGGTCCCGCCCAAGCTGGGCAAGGACAAGATCGACGCCATTATCGAAGAAGAAAAGGGGCACATTGTAGTGCTGGCCGCGGAGTTGAAAGAAGCTAAGACCGCATCTTGATTTGAATTGCCCGGTTACTGCGTGCCGGCGGCACGTTCATTCCAGTTTCTCGAAGGGCCACATCGCCATGCCGCCCTCCATGACGCGCACGCGACTGAAGCCGGCTGCCGCCAGTATGAGCCCCGCTTCATAGCCGCGCAGCGAAATGCTGGAGAATACGATGATCTCGCTTTCCTTCGGGAGCGAGGCATGCCTGTGGCGTAGTGTTGCCAGCGGTATCAGCCTGGCGCCCGGCAGGCGCACGCGATCGTATTCCTCCGGTGTTCGCACATCGAGAAATATGAAATCGTCGCCCCGTCGGAGCTTTTCGTAGGTCTCTGTCGGAGTGATGCCGGGCATGTACCCGTCGAGCTTGTTGCGCGCCACATTTGCCGCCGTTATGATGTTATCCATGGCCGTTGAATACGGGGGCGCGTAGCACAGATCGGCATTGGCAAGCTCGTCGACGGTCATTTCGGCCCCGATGGCCATGCCGGCTACGTCGATGCGCTTATCGGCGGCTCCCGGTCCGGTAGCCTGGGCTCCCAGCAGGCGGCGGCTGGTACGGTCGACGATCAGCTTCATGAGCAGCAACCGCGCGTTGGGCATGTAGTGATCCTTGTCGGGGCCCGGCGCGAGCACTGTTACCACGTCATAGCCAAGTTCGCGGGCCTCACTCTCGCCCAGGCCGGTGCGGGCCGCGCAATAGTCGAAAAGCTTGCAGATACAGCTTCCCAGTATTCCCGGAAAGCGATCGCTGCCGCCGCAGATATTGACCGCCGCAACACGCGCCTGCTTGCTTGCCGTCGAACCCAGCGGGAAATAACACGGACGCTTGCCGACACGGTGAAACTGCTTGACGCAGTCCCCCGCGGCGTAAATGTCGGGGTCCGACGTGCGCATGAACTCATCTACCACGATGGCCGAAGTCCTGCCTATCTCAAGACCGGCGCGCCTTGCAAGGTCCGTGTTCGGCCTGGCCCCGGTTGTGAGTATGACAACGTCGGCGGGGCAGGTTCCCCGGTCGGTCACCACGCCGCTGACCGCATCCCGTCCCTCGAGACCGGTTGCCGTGGTGCCGGTCAGAATTCTCACGCCGTGCGCTTCAAGGTGGCGCTCGACCAGGAATGCCATATCCGCGTCCAGGATCTTGAGAATACCGGGCAACTGCTCGATTACCGTGACACGGGCGCCCCTGCGGACCAGCGATTCAGTCATCTCAATGCCCAGCAGACCGCCCCCCACGATCACCACGTCGCGGGCGCGTGTCCCGGCCAGAGCGATCTTGATGCCTTCGGCATCCCGGACTCCCTGCAGTGTAAAGACGTTTTTCAGGGACGTCCGCAACGATTCGGGAACCGAAGGCGACGATCCGGTGGCCAGCAAGAGCTTGTCGTACCCGAGCCAAGACTCGCGTCCGGAAGACAAATCACGGACGCAGATGCGTTTCTCGATTCTGTCGATTTCCACAGCCTCGGTGTAGTTCATGACATGCACGTTCTTGACGCTGCGGAAGAAGACGGGATCGCGCTCCACGCCGGCGGGACTTGAGATCAGGTGTTTCTGATCCCTCACCTCCCCGGCAACGTAATAGGGCAGGCCGCAGCCCGCGTAGGACATGACATTGCCCTTATCCACTACCGTAACGTCGGCATCGGGCATCAGCCTGATTATTTTGGCCGCTGCTTTCGGCCCGGCCGTAACGCCTCCCACGATCACCACCCGCAGGGAAGGCTGCTTCTCCCTTTCGGATTCCCCTGCCGCCGGCGCTTCGGCCAAAGGCAGGTTCAGGACGAATTCGGCGCCTCCCAGGTCGGCAGTGCCGACTTCGACGCTGCCGCCCGCGGCCGTGACGACGCTCTTGACGAACGTGAGTCCCAGCCCTACGCCGGGGCGGCTCGAATCGCGAGCCGTGGTGGCGCGAAAGAAGGGCTCGAAGATCTTTTCGCGCTGGCCTTCGGGAATGCCCACACCGGAATCGGATACGGACAGACGTATCTGATCCGGCCGGCCGCCGTGCTCCACGGCCAGCCTGATTTTGCCCCGTTCGGGAGTGTACTTCACCGCGTTGTTCAGCAGCGCAATCAGCGCTTCCGTCAACGCTGATTCCTCGATGCGGACGTATACGGGTCCCTCTGGAAGGTCCAGATCAAGGAAGAGGCCCCTCTCGGCGGCTTCACGCGAGTACTGGGCATGAAGCTGCCTCGCGACGGCGGTCAGCAAGGCCGGATGCGGTTCGGTCGACCGTTCCTCCTGAGCTTTGATTATGGCCAGCATCCTGCGAACCGAGGTCATGGCCTGTTCGCAACGCAGGCTTGCGGTCTCGAGGGAACCTCGCTGCTGCGGCAACAGGGGGCCGGTGTATTCGCCGAGTACGATCTTCAATGCCTGCCCGATTGAACTGAGCGGGGTTTGAAGCTGGTGAGCTATCAGCGAGGCAAAACGCAACGGGTCGGAACTGAAATCCTCAATCCTCATCGGCGGTTATCGTAAGCGCCGTACCAAGCCAAGTCGAGCATTTATAGTGTACTAAGTACACGATTTCACAAACCGTGTACTAAGGCGCAAGGCTGAACGCCCGTTGGAATAGTCCCTCGCTGAGATGGCGGTTGACGAGGCTGAAAGAAAACGCGTACGAGCGGCCCCGCTTGCGGTCTTCGCCCATAAACTCGCCGCTGAGAAACTCGTTGTTCCACTGCACGATGGGAATTGCCCCCCATTCCAGCGGCCATGCCACAAGGTAACTGAAGATTTCGGCATCCACGCAATCCAGCGGCAGGCAATCGGAGAGTATCTCGTCTTCTTCCGCAAGCAGCCGGATGCGCACCGGCGGCGGGCCGGTTATGTCCAGCGCCGCAAGCGTGTTGCGCATTTCTTCTTCGACGTTCTTGTTCAGGAGATCCTCGAGATCTCTCTGGAATTCCAGTTCGGGATAGAGGTGCCGGCGCTCCAGCGGCCCGGAACAGGCGGCGGCAAGTTCGGCCATGGTGCACGACGGAAAGTCCCGGCGGATCTCGTCGACCAGCGTCGGCCAGAACTTGGCGGCCGTATGCCGGTACGGCAAACCGTTGACAAACAGCGCCTGACAACCCGGACCTTCCGGAGGCAGAATCTCCGTTCCCCTTGTGATCAGTCCTGCCATGATATTCCCTTGATTGACCGCCGTAAATCATAGCATGTCCCCGGCACGCATGAAAAGGCATCTTGAACCGGGTCGGCCGGCGGTGTATAGTGAGCGGCCAGTCAAGCAAGGGACTCGGGCCGCCTTGTCTCACAGCGTTGGGGAGGTTTGTGGTATAATGAAACTGACATACGTCCTGTTGCCGTTACTCCTCTGCCTGCTTCCCGCGGCCGGCATGGCTGACAGCGGCCACCTGCACAGCGCCATTCCCCTCCTGGAGAAGCTTGTCGAAACGCCGGTCAACAAGACCGTGCTGGGCGAGTTGCGATTTCTGGCCGAAGCCATTGAAAACTCGCCCGATAACCGGCAGGTGAAGGCCGCGCTGCTGGCGGTTGTCGCGTGCGGTCGGCTTCAGGCCGGCCAGACCGAAGGCGGCCTGGCCGTATGCCGCAAGATCAAGACCGATTACGGCGTTAGCGATTTCGCGGGTCTCGTCGATCCGGCGCGTCTCGAGACGCCGGGGCAGCCCGGCAAAGTCTCGATGCAGCAGGTCGAGCGCTGCTACAGGCAGGTGTTGGAAAATGCGCTGGCCGTGGTTGTCAACGCGGTCAGGCAGAGCAAGGTGGCAAAGGTGCAGGCCTCGGCCCGTATCGGCAAGTCGGAATTCCGCAAACCGGGCGAGAAAGCACCCGAGCCGAAGCCGTTTGTGGCGGCCTCATTGGCCGAGCAAATAAAACGTCCCGAGGACTATCCGATGCCCGACCGGTCGAAGGCGAACCTGTTCGACGGTCTCGTTTATCTCTGCCGTCGCAAGAACCTGGATCTTTCGGTCGACCCTGAAGTGCTCTCCATGCTGGCCGGTCTGAACGCGGACCTGCCCACGCTGGCGGCGGTTGAAGATTTCGCGGCCCTTGAAACACTCCTTTCTTCCCATTCCCTGCTGCTGGCCAAGGCCGAAGTGGCGCCGAACCGTTCGACGGCCTTCGTGACCGCGCCATCCTTGTGGAGTTATTCCTCGGCCTGCCGTTTGCTGCAGGACAACGACCTGCAGGGGGCCTTTCGGATGCTCGAAGAAGGCGCGACCGATACGACGCGGTTCGCGGAGCACGCTGCCAAGTTCAAGGATATTCTGTTGACGACCGCGCGGACCCGCAGAAGTTTGAATACTCTGGATCGTAACTTGCGCGGCGCCCTTGAGGCCTATGAGCGCGCAAAAACCGCGGCCGGAGTGTCCAGGCCGGCAGGCGGACTGGAACGCGGCGACGGCAGCTCGGCGACCGGCGCCGGCGCCGCCGCCCGCCAGAGCCTCCAACGCGCAACCAGGCAGGTGGAGGAGATAAAGATCGAGTTCGAGAACGCCGTGCGAAGTATAGGCGAGGCCAACCTGAGCGTCGTGGAGCGTTTCAACGAGGCCGTCGAGGCGCGCCTGTACGCCGAAGCCTCGTATATCCTGGAATACCTCGTGGATACCCGGCGCCTTGCCGACGAAATGGCTCAGGCATTTACCGATGCCGACAAAAAGTTCAAGGTCGCTATCCCGTGGTCGACCAAAGTCGACGTCCCCGAAGACATACAGGCCGCGCGGGCCATGTTGAAAGACGCCGTCAAGAGCGCGGCGGCACGGGTCGACGCCGCACGGCCTATTGTAAACTCCAACCCGGCAAAAGCCGCGGAGCAATTCAGCGCGGCGTTTCATCAGGACCGCGTCAACCTGGCAGCGCGCGTCGGCATGGGGCACTGCGCGGTCCGGCGCCATACGGCCGTGCTGGCCGACGTGTTTGAGAACAACTGGGCCGACGACGGGTTGGCCGCGAGACTGGCGGGCGAGAACCGAAACAGGCGCAGGGACGGATTCCTCCGGGCGATGAATTTCGTGACCTACGGCAGCATTCCGTTGCCGGTAGAAGGCGAGGGCGAGGACAAGCAGGCCGCTGCGGGGATCTCGCTGGCGGCGGCGCCCGGCGCGGTCTTGACGCTGACGGTGCGTCTCGATCAGCGGCGCAGGTCGGCGGGCCGGCGGCAACCGGCCCGTACCGATCCCTACTGGAAGAATCTGCGACTGGCACGGGTCGACGAAAGCGATTTGCTCGCTCAAGGCATCAGCTTCAGCAACCAGGAGAAGACCGATCCGCGACTGTCCGCGGCGGCGCTTGACGTGCTGAAGTGGTTAAAATGGTCGCACGAGAAAGCCATGCGCAACAAGGGCATGCACATCGAATTCGCCCTGCCGGACGGACCGGCCCCGGACGACTCGTTGGGACTGGCCGCGGCTTTGGGCGGATACTCGTGCATCTCCAACGCGCCCCTGCGCCCCGATGTGGCATCGACCGGCGCGCTGCAGCCGGATGGGGCACTGCGCTCGGCGGGCGCGGCCTACGACGGTCTGAGCGCCGCCGCGCGGGCGGACCGCATCGAATTGCTGCTGGCGCCGCGTTCGGCCGAGCCCGAACTGCTGTTTGTCCCCCTCGATTACCTCTGCCTGGTCGTCATCATCAGCGCCGACCAGATCGGTGTGTTGAAGAACTACGCTTTCGACCCGACGTATCGCGGCGAAGCGATTGATCGTCTCAGGGAGGCGCAGGCGCTGACCTTGCTGGGACAGCATGAGTCCGCCCTCCCGATTCTGCAGGATATCGCCGCGCGTTATCCTGAGATCTATACGGCAAGACGCCTGCTGGAATTGATGGCGTTGTATCGGCGAGATTGAACGTTCGCACGAGCACTCCCGGAAAGGAGCAGCCCATGGCCACGCAAAAAAGCGGCGCATCGAGAGAAACCCGACCGGGTTCAACAGTTTGTTCTCCGCGGATGCGGGCGCGGGCAGGCGACGCCCTTCTGCAGTCGGTAATCGGCGGCGTCGTACTGATCGTCGTATTGGCGGCGGCCCTGTTCATTTTTAACAACATCATGAGTAAGAAGAAGGAGCAGCGCTTCTACCGCGACACCATGGCCGGATATAATTCGACGGCCAACCCGGCCGAAAGAGTTCGGCAACTCAACATGTACCTTGAACGTTATCCGCGCGGCGAGAACGCGCCCAAGATCGCGGCACTGGTGGAAAAGGCGGAAGCGCTCAGGGGTCTGGACCTCATGCTCGATGCGGCGGTCGTCTTCCATAACGGCAAGACCGCGCCTCTTTCGGGCCGCGTGCAACTGCTGAAGTCAGGCCAGTCATACGCCGATCTTGTCGCAATGCTGGAAAAGAACGCCAAGATAAGGAAGCTCAAGCAACAGGCCGACTCGGACGAAAACGCGCGGCTGGAGCTGTTCGACGCGATCGGCGAATATCTTCAGAAGATGAAAGTGCTGGTTGCGGGCGAAGGCCGTTTTGAAAAAGGCAAGTTGCGTTTCTCTCATCTGGAGCCGGGCGAATATCTTCTCTACGGCGTGGATAATTCCGGGGCCAACATCATAGGCCTGTTCGGCGCTCTCGACGTGCGCGAAGGCGGAGACGGCGACTTGTCCCTCGAATCGTACAGCGCCTACGCGCGCGACGCCGAGCGGCGGGCGCAACGGTGGCAGACGCAGGCCGAGGGCTCGCCCGGTACCTGATCGGATCTTGCGGCCGATGCCCCGACCGTGTTGCCGCGGCGGCTCGTCCGCACATCACACCCCGCTGTGGCGGCCGCGAGTTTACTCATCACACCCCGCTGTGGCGGCCGCTCTGCGAGCGGCCCGGGCCCGTTCACCACGGCAGGGAATAACGCGCGTCGAGGGGAAAGGCGTTTTCGATGTGGCGCGCGAGCGGCTCGGGCCCGTTGGGAACCCCGACGATTTCCACGACGTCAAAACGGAAATTCACGGGCCGCGCCCTGACGGCCTGCAGATAACGGACGGCCGCGCGCGACAGTGTGCGCCGCTTGGCACGGTCCACCGCCGCCGAGGGTCGCCCGTACCTTTCGCTTCCGCGGGTCTTGACCTCCACAAAAACCAGGCACCGGCCGTCGCGCGCCACCAGGTCGATTTCGTCCCGCCGCCCTACCGCCACCCGGCTTCCCAGAATCCTGTAGCCCTTCTTCTTGAGGAAGCGCGCGGCCGTCCGCTCTCCCCATTCGCCAGTTTCAAGATGTCCGGCGCCGACGGCGCTCACACTCTTCCCTCCGTTATGGCCGATGCTTCGGCCACGGGACGAAACGAGCGGCGATGGATCGGACACGGTCCATACTCGAACAGCGCCTGGACGTGTTCGGCGGTTCCGTAGCCCTTGTGCCTGGCGAATCCGTAGCAAGGGTAAAGACGATCGAGCTCGCGCATGCGGGCATCGCGGACCACCTTGGCGACAACGCTGGCGGCGGCGATCAGCAGACTCGTGGCGTCTCCGCCGACCACCGAGGTAGAGGCGCAGGGCAGACCGTCAACCGGCCTGCCGTCTACCAGGACGTGTTCGGGCGGGGAAGGCAGATTGCTTACGGCTCGAGACATCGCCACGTGGGTGGCCCGCAGAATGTTCAGCCGGTCGATTTCCTCGGGCGAAGCCATGCCGACCCCGATCTCAATATCGGCGCAGCCTCTCAGAAACCGATAGAAAGACTCGCGAACCGCCGGGGAGAGCTTCTTTGAATCGGTCAATCCCGCCAGGCAGCCGTGTTCTTCGCGCTCGGCGAGCGAGCGGCACATTACGACCGCGGCAGCCACCACCGGGCCGGCCAGCGGACCGCGGCCGGCCTCGTCGACTCCCGCCAGGCGCAGGCAGCCGCCATCCCAGAAAGTCTGTTCCAGTCCGAGCATCTCCGCCGGATTCAGGTCCGGATCTTGGTCCGCAAACGGGTCTTTTTGCCCACGCGGTCCCGCAGATAGTACAGTTTGGCGCGTCGAACGTGAGCGCCGCTGACGACTTCGATCCTTTCCAGGTAAGGCGAGTGCACCGGAAACACCTTTTCCACGCCGACACCAAGCGAAATGCGCCGAACGGTGAAAGTTTCCGTGGAACCGCCGCCGTCCCTGGCCACGACCGTTCCCGCGAAGACCTGAACGCGCTCCTTCTCGCCTTCCTTTATCTTGACGTGGACTCTGACGGTATCGCCGATCCTGAAGTCGGGAACATCGTCCTTCATCTGTTTGCGTGCAACGAGATCGAGTTTGGAAACCATTTCTTCCTCCCGGCAATCCGGCGTCCCGACTGTCCGTGACCTAGTCCAGCAGGTCCGGTCTGCGTTCTTGAGTTCTTCTTTTCGCCTCTTGTTCCCGCCAGCGGGCAATCCGCTCGTGATCGCCCGAAAGCAGGATTTCGGGTACGCTCATTCCGCGGAACACCGCCGGACGGGTATACTGTGCATATTCGAGCCCGCCCCCGCTGAACGACTCCTGCTCGGCCGAGCCGTCGCCGCCAAGCACTCCCGGCAGCAGCCTGACCACGGCATCGATTACCACGGCCGCGGGCAACACTCCGTTGGTCAGCACGTAATCGCCGACCGAGATCTCATCGTCGACCAGGGCTTCCCTGACGCGTTCGTCGACCCCTTCATAGTGTCCGCAGATAAAGATCAGATGCTTCTCGCGCGCCAAACGTACCGCCTCGCTCTGGTCGAAACGCCGTCCCTGCGGCGTCATCAGAACAACACGGGCATTCTCCGTCATGACCGACTCCACGGCCCTGAAAAGCGGTTCCGGCTTCATTACCATGCCGGGCCCGCCGCCGTAAGGCCGGTCGTCCGTCGTCCTGTGCCTGTCTTCCGTGAAATCCCTCAGGTCCACGGCGCGGAAACGAACGTGCCCCAGTTCCGCCGCGCGCTTGAGCATGCTTTCTTCCAGGAAGCCCTTGAGCATACCCGGAAAGATCGTGATGACGTCAATCGCCAGCGGCGCGGACATGGCCTTTCCTATTCCGCGTCTTCCTTTGCCTGCTTGACCAGGTTCCGGACCGTGTCGCTCAGATGCGCGCCGCGGTTGCGCCAGTACTCGACGCGGTCGAGCTTCAACTCGAAATTGCGCCCCGCCTGCTTCGGGTCATACCAACCCAGCACTTCCAGGAAGCGCCCGTCCCGCGGGAACCGCGAATCGGCGGCCACCACCCTGAAACTGGCGCTGTTCCTGGCGCCCGTCCTTGTCATTCTAACTCTAACTGCCATACTTTCATGCCTTTCAAAAAAAACAGCGGGGCGGGATGGTGACATTTCGGCCGCCGGCTTGCAAGTATTCTTCTCTATCTTCCTGCCGTAGCGGCTTTGCGGGACCGCGCGCGCGGCCCGAACTTCAGCCCGTCACCTTCCACTTCGACATGGATCACCTTTGTCCGTCCCATTCTGCCGCGCAGGATTTCCTCGGCCAAGGGGTCCTCGACGTATCTCTCAATGGCGCGCCTCAGGGGCCGGGCACCGAGCGCCGGGTCGAAGCCCTTGTCGATCAGAAATTCAACCGCCGCGGGGCTCAGCGCCAGCTTCTTGTCCTTCGCGGCCAGACGTTCGGCCACCTTCTTCATCTCCAGATCGAGAATCTGCCTGACATCATCGCGCGTCAGTTTGCGGAAGACGATTATGTCGTCGAAGCGATTAAGAAACTCGGGTTTGAATACCTTCTTGGATTCTTCGATCATCTGTTCTTTCAGGCGTTCGTAGTCTGCTTCGCCGGTCGGCGTACCGAAGCCAAGGCCGCCCGCCCGCTTGGCCGAATCGAAACCCAGGTTGGATGTCAGTATGACTACCGTGTTCCGGAAGTCCACGTGCCGGCCGAAGCTGTCGGTAAGCCGCCCTTCCTCGAGAATCTGCAGCAGCATATGCATCACATCGGGGTGTGCTTTCTCGACTTCGTCAAAAAGCACGACCGAATAGGGCCTGCGGCGCACTTTCTCCGTAAGCTGACCTCCTTCGTCGTAACCGACATAGCCCGGAGGCGAACCGACCAGGCGCGAAACCGAGAATTTCTCCATGTACTCGGACATGTCAAGCTGGATCAGAGCGTCGGCGTCCTGGAACATGTACTCGGCCAGGGCCTTGGCCAGAAGGGTCTTGCCGACGCCGGTGGGGCCAAGGAAGATGAATGATCCGATCGGACGCCGCGGATCCTTCAGGTCGGCCCTGGAGCGGCGCAGCGCTCTGGATATGGTGCCGACGGGCTGATCCTGCCCGATAACGACCTTGTTCAGCTCCTGTTCCATTTCCAGCAGGCGCGCGAGCTCCTTGCCCTCCATGCGCTTGAGGGGCACGCCGGTAGCGCTGGAGATAATCGCAGCTATGTCCTCTTCCGTTACCGTGATGGTCTGCTCTTTGTTGGCTTCACGCCACTTGGCCACGATGTCGTCGAGAGCGGCCCGCTCCTTCTTCTCGCGGTCCCGCATCTCGGCGGCCTCTTCGAAACGCTGCTCTTTTATGGCTTTTTCCTTGAGCAGACGGACTTCCTGAATCGCGGCCTCGCGCTCCCGTAGATCAGGCGAACGCGTCGCGGCCATTACGCGCAGGCGCGCCCCGGCTTCGTCGATGGCGTCAATTGCCTTGTCGGGCAGATAGCGCCCGCTCTGATAACGCGACGAAAGCCGCGCCGCCGCCTCCAGTGCCTCGTCCAAATAGACAACGTTGTGATGTTGTTCGTAGCGTTCGCGAATGCCCTTGAGGATCTCGACGGTCTCTTCCACGCTGGGCTCGTCGATTCTGACGGTCTGGAAACGGCGCTCCAGGGCGGCGTCCTTTTCAATGTACTTGCGGTACTCGTTCATGGTCGTGGCGCCCACGCACTGCAGCTCGCCGCGCGCCAGGGCCGGTTTGATTATGTTGGAGGCGTCCATCGCGCCTTCGGCCGCGCCGGCTCCGACTATGGTGTGCAACTCGTCCACGAAGAGAATTATGCTGCCCGCATTGCGAATCTCGTCCATGACTGCCTTGATCCGCTCTTCAAACTGGCCGCGATACTTCGTGCCCGCGATCATCAGGGCCATATCAAGCGTGATTACCTTCTTGTCGCGCATCATTTCAGGGACGTCCCCCATCACGATGCGCTGCGCCAGACCCTCGACGACCGCCGTCTTGCCGACGCCGGCTTCGCCCAGCAAAACCGGGTTGTTCTTGTTACGGCGGCAAAGGATCTGAATCACCCGGTCGATCTCGTCCTGGCGTCCGATGACCGGATCGAGCTCGTTCTTCTGGGCCAGATCGGTGAGATCCCGCCCGAAAGCATTCAAAGCGGGCGTCTTGACCGGACCCTTGGCCTTGCGATCGCCGACCGCTTCCTCCACGCCCATCGCATCCGGCAGATCATCATCGATATCGAGATCGGGATCCAGCTCGCGCATCACCTCGGCCCTCGCCGTTTCCAGGTCGATGTTCAGGTTGCGCAGCACCTGCGCGGCCACCCCTTCTCCCTCGTGCAGCAACCCCAGAAGGATATGCTCGGTGCCGATGTAGGTGTGATTCAGCGCCTGGGCCTCCGCGCGCGCAAGCTGGAGCACCTTCTTCGAACGCGGCGTAAAGGGAATATTGCCGACGGTCTTGGTTTCCGGTCCCTGCCCCACGGCTCTTTCGACCTCCAGGCGGACTTTCTCGAGCGAAATCCCCATCCGCTCGAGCACGTTTACGGCCACGCCTTCGCCCAGGGCGATCAGCCCCAGCAGCAGATGTTCGGTGCCGACGTAAGGATGATTGAAGTTGTCGGCCTCTCTTTGAGCCAGCTTTATCGCCCGCCGTGCGCGGGGCGTCAGATTTGAATAACCGTTCATTCTCTAAGCTTCACCTCTCCGAGCCTGTCCCTGAGTAGACCGGCGCGCATCTGATCGCGCTCCTCGGGGCCCAGTATTCTGTTGCACATCTTCTGAAGATGGCCGGGCTGGGTCAAGAGCATTATCTCGTTGATCTGCCGCGCCTTGAGATTCGTGATGAAGCCGAAGTCCACCCCGAGACGCAGCGCCGATAGCAGATCGACCGCTTCGCGTGAAGACAGAATACGCGCATGCAGCGCAACGCCGATCGCGCGCCCGATATGGTCTACCAGAAAAGTCCGCCGCTGCTGGAAAAGCCGCGCGCGGGCATGTCTTTCGTGATCGACCAGGTCTCCAACCACGCACACGAGCTGCGCGATGATCTCGCCCTCGGACCGGCCCAGCGTGGACTGGTTCGATATCTGGAACATGTTGCCGGACGCCTCGGTGCCCTCGCCCAGAAGCCCGCGCACCGCCAGTCCGATTCTTTCCAGCCCGTTTATGACGGCCTGGGCCTCGTCGAGCAGTTTGAGCCCGGAAAGATGCATCATGACGCTTGCCCGCAGGCCCGTGCCGACGTTGCTGGGGCAAGCCGTGAGGTAGCCCAGCCTGCCGTCGAAAGCGAACCCCACCCCGCGCTCGACCTCCGAATCCAACAAGTCAAGCCCGTGCCATATCTCCTCCAGGTGCATGCCGGGGGTAATGGCCTGCATGCGCAGATGATCCTCCTCGTTGATCATCACCGAGATTCCTTCGTCTTCGGAGACGATCAGGCCGCTACCCGCGCCTTTCTCGGCCAGTTCATGGCTTATCAGGTGCCGTTCCTTGAGAATTTCCTTGTCCAGCGCGGTAAGTTCCGACATATCCAGGAACAGCGAACCGGCCATGGTCTCAGTCCGGTCAAAGACCGCGCGCAGCTCCCGGCAAACGCGCACGCGTTCGCCTTCTCCCGCCCAGCCCGGAAAGGCGACATCCCTGATGTTGCGCGCCAGACGGACACGGCTGCTGACAACGATGCCCGTGTCCTCGCGCATCGAAAGCCAGCACCCCGGGCTCTTGACCAGCGTGTCAATCTGCATTGCTGTCTCCCTTACCGGAACAGGCCGCCGCCTCGCGCTTTGATTCGATTTCCCTGAGACGGTCGCGCAACTCGGCAGCCTTTTCGAAATCCTGTTCGGCGACCGCTCGTGACAAACGGTCCTTCAACCCCGCCGTCTCGGCCGCGGCAAGTTCGCCCGCCGGCGCCTTGCCGGTGTGACGGTCGCCCTCATGTATGGATTCCAGCAGGGGGCGCAGCTCCGATTCGAAAGACTCGTAGCACGCCGCGCATCCCAGCAGAGACCCCTTGCGGAAATCGCTGTAGCGCATGTGACATTCCACGCACGCCTTATCTTCGTCGACGGGCTGCGGTTGCGGCTTCATGCCGATGCCGAAAAGAAAATCGGTAAGCATCGGAATAGATGCTTCCTTCACGCCGCTCTTGGCAGCACACTCGCCGCAAACGGCGATCTCGCGCACGTCGCCGCTGATCACCTGCTTGACCTGCAGGTTGGCTTCGTTCTGCTGGCAGATCTGGCACTTCATAAGAGCTCGCTGACGTTCCCGCGATCCCGAAAAAAAGCAGCCTCCTGCGAAGGCTGCCTCCCCCCGGAAGAAACCGGACTCTTAACAGTCAGACGTCATCCGCAACATGCCGTCGCAGCCGTCTCGCTGAACCCCCTCCCGGACCTGAGCGCCGGGGCAATCTTAATGCACCCGGAGGGATTCGAACCCCCACGGCCTTAACGGCCACAAGGACCTGAACCTTGCGTGTATGCCAATTTCACCACGGGTGCATGACAATTCTGCGTTCGGAGGAATACTAAAACGAAACACCCGCGGCGGTCAACACACGATTCTTGACGAGCTTCTTCCGCCCGCGATGCGCTACCGGGGCGCACACTGGCCGATCTTGCATGCTTTCCGGATCTGTGCAGGCGAGAGGTTCATCTTGTCCGCCGGCATGTGTCTGGCGCGATTATGGAGCATTAGAGGACGGAAAAAGCCAATATGCTCACATACTCAGATTCGCGGGTGGGACGGGCTACTCGGTCCGGAACCATTGCTCCGAGCGGAGGCATATCTTCACGAGCATCAGCATGACCGGCACCTCGATCAACACGCCCACCACCGTCGCCAGGGCAGCGCCGGATGAGAGGCCGAAGAGCATCGTCGCCGTGGCGATGGCTACCTCGAAGTGGTTGGACGCCCCGATCATGGCCGATGGCGCCGCGTCGCGATACTCGAGCTTGAGCAGCTTGGCCAGGCCGTACGCCAGCCAGAAGATCAGGTTGGTCTGGATGAACAGTGGAATGGCTATCCAGAGGATCGTCAGCGGGTTCGAAAGGATGACGTTCCCTTTGAACGAGAAGAGCAGGACCAGCGTGATCAGCAGGGCGATGATAGTCACCGGCGTCAGGACGTGCAGAAACTTCTCCTTGAACCACGCTTCGCCCTTATGCCCGATGATCCAGCGTCGGGAAAAGTAGCCGGCTACCAGAGGCAACGCGACGTAGATGCCTATCGAGAGCAGGAGCGCCTGCCAGGGCACCGGCAGGCGACCCACACCCAGCAGAAAGCCACCGAGCACGCCGTAGAGGACGAGCATGGTCAGCGAGTTGATGGCGACCATAACCAGTGTATGCCCGTCGTTGCCCCTGGCCAGATAGCCCCACACCAGGACCATGGCCGTACACGGCGCGATACCTAGCAGGATGCACCCCGCCAGGTAACTGCGCCACAGCGGCACTTGCAGCATCTTCATCCCGTCGTGCAACACGACCGTGCCCGCCCCGTATGCCTGGCCAACGGCAAGGTCCAGGCCGAAAGGCATCCTCACGAGGTCGGTTGCGTCTGCGCCAATGAAGCCCCTGAACAGTACCCCCAGGAAGAGTATGGCGATTCCGTACATGGTAAAGGGCTTGACGGCCCAGTTCACGAAAAGGGTCAGGCCGACAGGTTTCGCACTTTTGCCGGCCTTGACGACTTCCGCGAAATCAATTTTCACCATGATGGGATACATCATGAAGAAGAGGCACACCGCGATGGGTATGGATACAATTGGCGCGCCGTCGACCGCGATTGCCATGCCGTCGAGGGATTTCGCCAAACCCGGCGCCACCTTGCCCAACAGAATGCCGCCCACAATGCACAGCGCCACCCACACCGTGAGATAGCGCTCGAACACACTCATCGCCTTCCTGGTGTCCTCACTCATCCGACTGTCCTCCACGGGGGTTTAAGCCTTTGTTACCGGCGGACGCAACGCAATGGTCGACCTGCTGCCCGGGAACCAGGTCTGGGTGAACTCCCGGTTAACCCAGCCCGCCCGGCAGTGACTCGACGAATGCCCTGATCTCGTCGCGGACACGCCGGTAGTGTGCCAATGCTTCTTCCTCGTTCTTCGCGTCCTGCGCCAGCTTCGGCGGATCGTCAAAGCCGACGTGGACGACCTTCGCCTTGCCCTTCAGCCACATGGGGCACGTTTCGCCGGCATGCCCGCAGACCGTCACCACGTAGTCGAAATCCACGGACTCAACCGCTTCCACCGCTTTGGACGTGTGTCCGGAGATATCCACGCCGGCCTCCGCCATCACTTTGACGGCGTTGGGATTGAGACCGTGCGTCTCGATTCCGGCGGAGTAAGTATCGATCACGTCCCCCTTCAGCGCCCGCGCCCAGCCTTCCGCCATCTGGCTGCGGCATGAGTTCCCCGTGCAGAGGAACAACACCTTCAGCTTTTGCACAGAATCTTCCGGCATAGCTTCTCCAGGTCGGCGTTACGGATGGCGCCCATGCGCTCTTCGTCTTTTCGTATGAGGAGACTATCCGCCAGGGCTCGGAACGTCTCTTTGGTCATGCGGGCGGCGACTCCGGCGGCGGGCTTGCGCGGCAACCGGTAGTAGACCCACCGCCCGTTCTTGCGGCTCTCCACAAGGTCGGCCTGGCTGAGAACGGACAGGTGTTTGGAGACGGTCGAGGGAGCCAATTGGAGCAACTCAATGAGCTGGCAGACGCAGAGCTCGCCGCCGTGCAGGGCGCACAGCATCCGTACTCTACTGGCATCGGAAAGGGCTTTGGTGATTGCCAGGTATTCCTTCATGGTCAACTCCGCTTCGTCAATTCGCCTCGTGACGAAATATACACTACCACAACGGCCAGGGGTGTCAACCGGCAATCAGGAAGAGCATCAATGCGGTCATAGCTCCTTGACGAGCGGGCGCCCGCAATTACGACGCATCCGTCTGTCGTGCGGGGGCGAAGCGAGGCACAGCACGGGCAGGCGCCGGTTCGGGCGTCTGCGGCCTTGCGCACCGTCCGGTTCGCTGGTAGATTCGCCGCACTATGAATTCCCGTCCGGTAATGCTTCGCGGACCAGCTCTTGTTTTGCTTGCCTCGCTGTCTCTGATCGGCTGCGCGACGCCGCTCCTTGTGCCGGGCCGTCCTTCCGCCGACTATATCCGGCCGGTGGTTGCCGTCAGTTCCTTCGAAAACCGCTCGGGTTTCACGGGTCAGTGGCAGCTCGGCTCCGGAATGGCCGATCTGCTGGTGTCGGAACTTGTCGGCTCGGAGCATTTCGTCGTCGTGGAGCGCGGACATCTCGACCGCGTGGTTGACGAAATTTCCCGCCAGAAGAACCGGCTGTTCCGCACCGAGGGCAGGGTTGACGAGGGCCGGCTGAAGAACGCCCGCTACCTGATCCGCGGGGTTATCAACGATTTCTCGCATACGGGAGGAGGAGGTTTCTGGGTCAACCTGCGGAGCTTCCTGTTTCTGGGTCGCGGGCACACCGCGCGAGTAGCCATGACCCTGACGATCGTCGAAGTGGAGACGGGCCAGATCGTCGATTCCATCCAGTGCTACTCCCGGGTTCTTGCCCGCGAAGCCTATCTGCAGGGCAAGTACCGCGACATGGCTTTCGGCGGTGACGCATTCTTCAAGACCCCCCTGGGAACGGCCACCGCCAAGGCCATTCGCCAGGGCGTCAAGGGTATTATCGGCAGCATGCCGAAGCAGGAGTGGGCGCCGATGATCGCCTCCATTGCCGGCGGCCGCATTATTCTGAATGCGGGCAGGGAACGCGGTTTGAGGACGGGAATGCTTTTCCGGGTACGGTCGGAAGGCCGTCCGGTCACGGACCCGGCCACCGGTGACGTGCTTTCGGTGATTCCGGGGCCGGTCGTCGGCACGCTGCGCGTGACGCAGGTGCAGGGCCGGATCGCCTACGCCGAAGTCGTGCAAGGCTCCGGTTTCGAAAGAGGCCAGCGCCTCTTCCGCGTTTCCGGCCCCGGCGGGAACTGAGGCCGAAGCCTGACACCCCGAAAAGCCGGGCATCCTTGAAGCCGGGCGGTCTTCCCGCTATCATTCAGAGCGATGCAAACACCGTTCCAGGTTTCGCTTCCACGCAGGATCGTTCTGATTTCGGCGGCGGGCGCTTTCATCCTATGGATCATCCTGCATGCCGGAGAGTTGACCTCCTCGCAGAACGGTTTCATACGTTTTGTGCTGACCGCCCTGTTCAGCGCGCTGATTCTGTTCAGGCCGAAACCGGCGCGGTTGCCGGCCCGGGATGCCACGGAAGGAGTAAGATCCGCGCACCAGGTTGCTCTCGTAGATCCCGTCTTGGCCGGATCGCTTGCCGGCGCATTCACCGGCGTGATGCTTTTGATCTGGGGGCTGGTTTTCAACATCCGCCAGTTCGAATGGCTCGGCATGCTGCTGGTGCTGGGCGGGTGTTTGCGCTGGTCTTTGCCCGGGGCCTACGGCCGTGATATTCCGCCGGCTCTCCTTCTGCTGTACTGGGCCCACCCTCTGCCGTCGCAGATATTCGGCCCGCTTCAATTGGTCATGCAGAGGCTGTCGGTCAACGGCACACAGTGGCTGCTGCAGGGATTCAACGTGCGGGTCTGGGCCGACGGCATGGTGCTTCGCACCGCCTTCTCAACCTACGAGATTCCGGCATGGTGCAGCGGAATGCGAACGGCCACCACGGTTTTTCTGCTTTCGCTGGGCCTGGGACTGTTGCGCCGCCTGCGATGGTTCGAGATCGCGCTGCTGGCGGCCGCGGCGCTGTTGCAGGCCCTTGTGCTGAATGTCCTCAGGATCTCGACCATGGTCATGGCCGCGCCCTCCATGGAGGGCAAATCCGGCGTGGATTTCCTGCACGATACCGCCGGCATGATCGTTCTGGCGGCCGTTTTGATCGTGTACGTCGAGATACTTCTGATCGGGCGCTTTAAGAGGAAACTGGCGGCTTTGCGGCAGGTCACGATCGAAAGCCCGATTGAGCATCCCCCCGTGTGGCGCTACGTCGGCACGTTCAAGTGGCCCGCCCTCGGCTCATTGCTGATAGCGTCTTTCACGGTCGCGATGTCTTTGCGCAATCATTCGGAACATCGTTTGCAGATGATGCGCGACGTTGCTCTCCTGGCGCGGGATGCGGACAACCTGGAACAGGCCGAGCTCACCGCCCGCGCCGTGCTGGAAATAACCCCGGGCGACACCGCCTGGCGCCTGAGCGCTCTGCGTATCATGCTTATGCGGGAGAAGTACGCCGAAGTGCTTGCCGCTCTGGATGCGATTCCGGAGGGCGACGGCCGGTGGTCCAACGAGAAGAACGTACTGCGTTCGTACGCGCTTATGGCGTTGGGGCGGGTCGAGGAGGCCGCCGCATTGGTGCAAACGTTGCCCGCCGGCATTCGCGACAACAACCCGCGCGTCAGCATGGTCCTGGCCGAAATGGGCTTCCGGGCCGACCGGCCCGCAGATGTCGCCGCGAACGTTCCCATCGCGGCCCGGTGGCCGCCCAACCGAGAACGCGTCCGCAAGCTTTATCCCTACCTGCGCTACCACCGCAAGTGGGAGAGCATCTCGGAATCCGGCAGCCGGGCCCCGTTTCTGCAGCCCGAACAGGCGTTATCCGCGTTGGAAGCATATATGAACCTGGACCGGGCCGGTGAAATGGGAACAACCCTCCTTGCGGCAATCGCACGCTGGCCCCGCGATCCAAGACTGCTTGAGCCCCTCTATTACATGGCCGTAAAACGTATTGAAACCCGCTGGGAGGATCGCTTTGCCGTTCACCTGCGCCGTTCCATTCAGTTTGAAAACGACGTCCTCTACCTTCACCGCTTGCTGAGCAAGTGCTTTGCGCTGGGACGTCCGGATCTCGCCTGGTTCGTTCATTACCGCATGTTGGAGGTCAGCCCGGAGCATCCCTTGATCTACATGAACGTTGTAAGGCATGGAGAGCACTGGATGGCTTTCAGGCGCCGTTTTCTCGGTCTGCCGTCCGCCGCCGCGGACGATCTTGTGGATTTCCGCCTTTACTACGGATTCGGGGTGTCTCTGGACAGGTGGCGTACGCTTTGCGAACAGGTGCCTTTCGGCCGCGAGCTTTCCGAGCTTGGTCCGGCAGAGTTCGGCAAGATCTGCCTGCGAAAGGCTCTGGAGCTGTTCCGCCGTTTGAAAGAAGAGGACGGGTTGTCTATGGAGCTGCAGTACGAATACGTCCGGGCCCTCGACTTGGCCGATGAAGTCGAGCGGGCCAAGCGCGTGCTCGCCGACATCCCCGCGCCGAACGACGCCGACATGCAGCGCAACCGCGGCGTACTCTCCGAAATCTGCGAGCGGCGGGAGGACTGGCAGGGGGTCTACGAATCCCTGCGAGGTTGTCTGGATGCCGAACGCCCGGAGCTCAGCTCCCTGCTCCGGTTCTGCCGGGCTGAGCTCAAGCTGGGGATGGGGCTTATGGCGCTGAATAGTGCCGCCGAAACGATGCGAGCTTTCCCACATTCCGGTCAGGCAGCCGCGACACTGGCCCAGGCTTTGCTGACGCATGATTCGCCGGAACAGGCACTGTTCTCGCTTTCCCGCCGCGATTATCGCTCCCATCCCGAGGCGGACTTTATGGAAGCTCAGGCTCTTTACAGCACGCAGAGGTTTACGGAATGCGAGAGCTTCTGCAACGCCCGTATGATGCCGAAGCCGGCGGGAGCTTTCGGCCATACGCAACACATGCGCTTGCCGCCGGCGGAAACCGTCATGTTGTGGCACCGTATCTTTGTTCCTTCGCGGGAAGAGCTGGACAGGCAAACTGCGGAGTTGCGCGAAGAAATGCGGAGTATGTCCAGCCCCTTCCTGAGAGAGCTGGCCGCCTGCTGGACGGCTTATGCCGAGGCCGGCGGCGAGGGGCGGGTCGCCGAACCCGACATCTGGCTCGAATGCGGCCGCGACAGGTTCGAAAAAGGGATGGCCCTGAGTCAACTCATGCTGCTGCTCTGCGGGGACGGCCGGTTTGCCGAGGCGCGGCGCGCTTGCGGTATGGCGGCCGAATTCTTCCCCGAGTCGTATATTCTGAGGCGGTTTCTTATCAGTCTTTCAGAAGTCCAAGAGACCGTTGTGGAAGCGGCCCGCCGGGACTGTCCGCAAGACCCTGAGATCTGGCTGGCGGAACTGGTGTTGAGAACCACGGCCATGGGAGAAAGACCGGCCGAGTGGGGAGAGGATGAAGCGCTGCGGCAAATGAAAGGCATCGTCGAAGCCCGGCGGCCGGTTTACAGTTCCGCCGCGATGGCAAGGGCGGCCGAATACTGTCTGCGCAAGGGCATGCCCGCAGCCGCGGCCGTTGCCGCACGCGACGCCTCCGCCCGTGCGCGGGGGTTGTTGCCGGCCTATGTCATCGCGGTGCGTTGCGCGATCGGCGGGCATGATAGAGAATGGGCGCTGGAAGCCGTGAAGCAGGGGATTCTCGCGTCAAGACGACCGGTTCGGGCATTTTACGAGAAACTGGTTGCGCTCAAAACCGTTGACGGAATTGCGGAAGGCGATGCGGACGTGGTCGATGCTCTCAAACACCTGCGCCAGGCCGACCCGGATGAGGCCCTGTGGGCCGAAATGCTGGGGTTCGTAAGGTTTGAAAGAGGCGGCTGGGAAGTTGCCGAGGCCGTGACTCAGATGCTCGACGCTCTCGGCAGGGGTTCCACCAATCGCCTGGTCTACCTTGTCGGAGGGTTGGCATCGGAAAGCCTGGGCAATATCGAGCGCGCCGCCGAGATACTCGAGCAAGGTTTGCAAAAGCATCCCGACGACCTGGAGATCCTCAACAATCTCATCTATGTCCTTTCTTCTTCTCCCGAGACTCTGCCGCGGGCCGAACAAATGCTCCCCGCTCTGCTGGCCAAAGGCCGGGATAATCCGCGCGTGCTGGATACGGCATGCGCCGTGCTGATCCGCGCGGGCAGGCCGGCTGAAGCCGAACCTTTGATTGCCGCAATACGAGCAAGATCAGAGCAAGGTTCAAGGTTATGGTTCCGCGCCGGACTCCATCAGGCCGGCATACTGCTCGGGCGTGATCAGGCGCAAGCGGCCCTGGACACATTGCAGAGCGCGTTAAGCCAGTCGCGCGGTTTGCCCGATGAGGATGTGCTTGCTGCCGGCAAGCTGCGGGACGCCATTCAGGAGAAACTGCTGAGTTCGTCCAAACCCGACAGGAAGTGAGTTCGATAGTGCGCCAACGCGATCACGCGACGATAGCCGCGCCCTGTCGCCGCCGCAACGCCAGCAGTATCGTGCACATCGCCATCGCCAGCATTGCGTATTCCTCCGGCTCCGGAACCAGGAATCGGAAGTTGTCGATTCCGTATTCTTCCTGGCCGGCTTCATCACGCCAGATGTAAACCCCGATCCAGTCCATCGATGCCAGGTCCGAGACAAACTGATCGAGCGTGTCGCTGAAACCGGGAAGTCCTCCCCAGTTATCCGAGTAAGTCATGGGTACGGCGATGTCCGTCCACTCACCGGTCTGGGTAACGCGGTCGGCAATGCTGTAGCCCCAGACATTTCCGCTGGGGGCGTGGAATTGAAGCTGCAGGTCCTGCGGCAGTCGGGTCTGCGCGATGAAATCGAATCTCAGATCGTTCTTCTTGCCCGGACCGACCAGGAGGTTCGCGGGCGACACGTGGACCACGTCGTACCACTCGTCTTCAAGAACCTCGGGAACGCCGGTAGCCGGGAAAGTAATCTTGAGCCATCCGTTGGGATCGCCTCCGACAAGCTCCCTTTCAAGTGCCGTGTAGCCGAATTCGTTTGTCCAACCGTGAGTGCCGAGATCCCACGTATGCACTCTGGAAAGGATCAGGTCAGCCGTGGAAACCGAGGCCGATCCGCCGATGACGCAGACCAGCAGGCAGAACGTGCCGAATCTTTTCATCTCACCGCGTATGATAAGGATTCGCTCGCTTCGTGTCAACCACCCGAACACCTCCGCGCGCGAAAACAGGGCGAACCGGACGGGGAAGGGGACGATCACCGGCCGAATACCACCGTTCCGAAGGAACCTTGACCGCCGGCCGGGTCTTGAGCGCCGTCCACCTGCAGGCCCGATATCTTGAAATCGTCGATCGCGTAATTCTGAGCCGGCGTACTGCTGTAACGCCGGATCGTCACACCCACCATGTCGATATCGCCGACGTCTTCCAGGAATTGCTCCTCCGGACCGCTGGGACCCTTGAACCACCCCGCCGAGTATTGTACCGGCGCGCTCAGGATGTGCCAGCCGTTGTCGCTGATGCTGCCGAGATTCAAATGCCAGATGTTGCCGCTTTCTTTAGCCCGTATGTAGGCGCGAACAAGACTCGGAGGGACGTCGAGGGCCCGGAAGCGGAACGCGATATTGGTAATGCGGATAGCGTTTGTAACGCAAGCGACGGCTGTGTCTTCGACAAGGACGGGAATGTACTGCGGCCCGTGCATGGCGTTGAGGTATCCGCCCGGGTTTGAAAGAACCATCGATCCGGATTCGCTTGCCCAGCCGGCCGTTCCGGGTTCATCCCAGGTTTCAGTTTGCACAACTGTATCCCCGGCGTAAACGGCGGAACAAAACAAGATCAGCATCAGCGCCCGGTCAGGCAGACGAATTGCTTCGTTGATCCTGCCTCTCGATGCATGCCTTCCGATCCGTGCATTGGTCTTCACTTCAATACTCCAGCACTCCCATACCCCCATACATTAACTACGGCGTCTCCGGCGTCCATTGAAACTCGCTGCCTCCCCACTTGTTGGTTACATGGCGATAGTAGTAGCCGACACCGGGTTCCAGGGAGAAATCCGCGAAATCCCTGGTTCTGTTGTCCCACCAGCGCCCGTCCCAATCGGCGCCGACATGATCCATCAGCCAATAGAAGCGGCTCCACTCGTTGTTTTCCCAGACCCAGATGCGGTCGCCCCATTCGTCTTTAACTCCCGGGTCGGTAGTCGTTCCACCGGTTCCCGACGCCGCGAATCCTAGCTGATTTGCCGGCGGAGGCTGCCCGCCTCCCGCGGCCGTGCGGCTGTGACCGCGCGAACGGGGCAGCGGCCAGCCGAACATCGTCCATTCGTCGTTGCCGACTCCGAAGGTAAGATCCTCCACGCTGTGCTCCGTGAATGATCTGCCGCCGAACACGGAGTTGCCTCTCGCGGACGGACCCGCTCCGCGAATCACCCATATCGCCTGCCCCGCCTTGATCGTGGCGTCCGCTTCGGAAGGGCCGCCGTCGGACCAGAAAGCCTGCCCCGAGTCGTTCGTGAACAGGTAGTACTTCTGCCACGAGCCCTTTTCGTACCAGTCGCCGCTTTCCGTGAAGAACTCTATCCGGTCGGCCGTGTTCGTCTCGCCGCCCGCCGAGAGTCCCCGCATCAGGTGTCGCCCCAGGGTCGAGTTCAGGTTGTTGCCGGCGGCGCTGCCGTAGTCGACCGGCACGCACATCAGGAATCTCTGGTCTGCGGGCCTGTCTTGAACGTAGGCGGCCCATTCCTCCGTATTCCTGACGGTTTGACCGGCGAAAGTCATCCCGAAGTCGTAGTATCGCCGGTTGTAGAGGTTCGCCGCGTTCGCATCGGTCCACTTGTTGGACCCGCTCAAGGTGTCGGTTACGCTGCCGGCATATGTCTTCGGGTTGTCGGAGTCGTGGCCTGCCGCATACAGTGAATAAGTGCGCACGATGCGGTCGCCGGCTTCGGCGTAGGTCGTGGGACCGTTCCAGTTGCCGCCGGCGAGAGTAACATCTATATGGTTGCCCGTTTCCGTTTTGAGATCCACGCTCACAATCCGCATGCGGGAAGCGCTGTTCGTGGGATGCGTGCCGGCGAGATACTCCAGGCGGTTGGTGATGCCGTCGCCGTCCGAATCGATGTCTCCGGCAACGTCCGTGTTACCGAACACCGAGACCTCCCAGGCGTCGGACATGCCGTCGTTGTCGGCGTCGACCGACAGCGGCATCGTGGCTCCGATGCCCAACTCGTCCACGTAAGACATCCCCGCCGGCGAATCTTCGGTCACCCGGAAACTTACCAGCCGCGGTCTCACGCAAGAACAGAAAGGCAATCCGCGGGCAACACTCTTCGCCAGTTCATTCCTGTTGCTGCCGGCAACGTGAAGCGACCATGTGTCGCTGCCGTAATCCAGATTCAGCGAGAATCGCAGCCATTCCCCGGTGGGGAAGACTGCCTCGGAACAGACAACCCAGGTTGCGTTGCTTCTGACGACGATGCGGCCGTCGGGGTTCAGATAGAATGACGCCGTCGTGTTCCAGTGCAGCTCACAGATCGGCCTTGGCGGTATCCGGCGCGGAACGGGCCTGGCATACCAGTCGATCCAGACATTGGTGGCCAGGGACTCGCCGAAACCGTGCCACACGGTCGTCCTGCCCACCCGCGCCGCGTTGGCGCCGGAGTAGGCGGATCCGCTCTGAACGTGCGCCGCGTCCGCCCGCGCAACATGCCAGTCGTTGGCGCCGTCAAGGTCGCCGGGCACAAGGGTGTCGAAGTTCTCTATGAAAGGCAGCGCCACGCCGGTCTCCGCCGGATCGGGATCCACCTGGTAGTAGGTCCCTCTCCCCATCACTTCACCATAGCCGACGGGCAGCAAGCCGCCCTGCGTAAGATAAGAAGCCCACACCCAGTTGGACGACCGGGCCGCCTCCGAAATCCGCACTTCGTCCAGCATTCCTTCGAAGAAGGCGGAGCGGTTCGCGGCCGTCCCGATGTCGTAGCGGCTGAAAGTGCTGTGATCGTCAAGCGCCGTGTCGGCCTCTACCCCGTTGACATACGTGCGAACGTCAACGCCGTCAAAAGTAACGGTCAGGTAGACCCAGTTGGTTTCGGCTTGCCCCAAATCGGCATCGTTCGTGCCGTTGTAGCGGTAGCGGCCGCCGCCGTCGAAATCGACCTGGAAACCGTCCGCGCCGTTCGCAAAGAGACCGGTTCCGTCTCCCTGCGCCGCCCGATCCGCCTTGACCCACATCGAAACGGTAAAAGTATCGCTCCACGCCGCGGCCAGGCTGTTGGAGACGAACTCGTCGATCCCGTCAAAACGCAGACCTTTGGCAATCAGGCCGCCCGTCCAGTCGGAGTCCTCCATGTTAATCAGCGTCCCGTCCACGCCGTTGCTCGTCGAGTCGTACGCCGTGCCGCCGCCGGCGGCGTGCAGGTGAAATACCGACCTGAATCCTTCGGTCCAGGTTGCGCCGTTGGTTGTGTATTCCGGCGCCGCAGACTCTTCCTCCAGCCCCCAGCAGGCCCAGATGTACGTTCCGTTGGTCAATTCCGGGACCTGAACCCAGACGCAGGAATTGCCGTTGGTATTCCATTCCTCGATCTCGTAGTTAAGGAAGAAGCTTTCATCCGCGTCGCGGAAGCGCAGATCCGCGCCGCTCGAAGACAGGAACGTGCAGTAAGAGAAATTGGTCAGGCCGTTGTTCAACACCACCAGCGCCGGGAAGTTGGTCAGTACCTCATCCTTATCGTAACCGTCGAAAGTGATCTTCAGTTTGTAGGGAAAGAGCGGCGGATCGACCACGCTGAAAGTGAACGCGGCAGTGCCCTCCGCTGTATCGTCTTCGCCGGGTCGGTCGCCGTCGAAGTCGCGCCCGCGGGCAACCAACCGGTAGCTGCCGGCGTATCCGACGCTGTGCAAAGTCAGGGTTACCCCCAGCGCCGCCGGCGCGCTCCTGGCGGAACCGTTCGCCTCCGGCCGCGTCGTGAACACGCCGTTCGTAACCGGCACACCGTTGCGGTAGAGCTCAAAACGGTTGCTGCTCCCGCCGAACACGCCGCTCTGGAAGTCCTGGATAAGGCCCGTAACAACCAGGCCGGACGCCAGGTCCACATTCGTGAAGACCGCGTTGTCGACGTTGAACGCCGTGTACGCCGGCCCGTTGGTGTCGTCGTCGACAACCGTGAACCCGATCAGGTAGTTGGTCCGCACGGCCCGGTCATGGGGAATCCGGTCTCCGTCGCCCTGCGGATCCTCCCAGAAACCGCGGTCATTATCTTCGTCCTCCGCGCCTAGCGCCAGGAAGTACAGGTTGCTGAAGGTGATGTTGGTAACGGAAAAAGCATTTTCGCAGACCGTCGTTACCGCAACTGCTCTGTTAACTCCACGGAAGAAACCGAAGGGTTGGTCGTATCCAAGCTCTTCTTCCGCCCCCGTTGATACGTTTGTCGTGTAAAGGTCCCAGTTGGGAACCACGCGGCCTCTTGCGGCATGGATGTTGGTGCTGGCGTAAGGCGGGCCGTTGGTAAGAAACACTCCGCTGACGTCCGTCCACCTCACCGCGATGTCCAGAGGATCGGCCGGATTCGCCAGTTCCCCATCCGTAACGGTTGTCTTTTCCGCTCCCTCGGTGTAGTTCGTGCCGATGTAGACGAGCGTCGGCACGGGCCCCAGCGTGTCGTCGTCGGCGCCTTCAACGCGGAAACCGCGCGTAGTCGAACGCGAAAGCATCCCGCCGAGATCGCGCGAGCGTACCCGCCAGTAGTACTGCGTGTGGGCCGGAACCGGCGACCAGACGGAATAATGCAGGTCTACGTGGCGCGTATTCAGGCGGTAGACAATGTTGCTGTTCTCGTTGGCGCCAAGGTGATCGGGATCGACCGCGATTTCAAGGAAGTAACCGGTGACTTCGCCGTCGGCATCGGTCGAGGCGCTCCACATGAGTCCGAAGCTGCCCGGTTCGATCACTGAGTTGTTGGTTGGAAAGATAACCGCCGGCTCGGAGGGCAATTGATTTGCAGCGAGTCCGTTTGCGTCCAGCCGAATCTCGAAGAAGAAATCGCCGTCGCCGTCGCTGATTTCTTCTTCGAACGCGTCAATGCCGAGGTCCGGATCGTTCACTCCGTACGGTACAATCGAAAGCGTGTCTACCGCGTCGTTCGTTGGGAAAGGCGCTGTTGTGTCGCTTGTATCGGCCCATGCGTTGGTGTTATGGCAGGAGGCGACCGTCAGGCGGGCCGTAGCCGTTCCGGAGAGGCCGAGATCGGAGCGCGCAACGGCCCACTCGATAAAATCGTCGGCTGCATTGAACGCGGCTTCGTCCCCTCCCAGCGTTGGCGGCGCGCTCCATGAGCTTTCCGTATCCATTTGCATCTCGATCCTTGGGCCGGTCTCCTCGATCTCGTGCACAATCAGATTACGTTCCGCGCAGCGCCGGCCGGCCGCGCCGTTGGTGTAGTAGCCGTCCCCGAGCAGAATATTCGCGTCGTCGGCCATCCAGTTCATGTTGGTGTCAGCCGGGTCCCGGTCCGTGTCCACGGCGACGGCAACGTGGGGATAGTTCGTCCCGGTCATATCCCGCAGACGCACCATGAAGTACATATTGTCGGTATCGGCGCGGACGCGGAATTCCAGCATGTCGTTGTTGGATTCGAGCCCCGCCGGCGGTTCGTGGCGTTCCTCCAACTGTTTGTCGCGCCAGATGAACTCGTTTGAGCTGATCGCGCCGGAGTTCACGGCGGCGGGCGCGCCGCCGATCCATTCTTCGTCGTTTCCGTCGATCACGGCCGTCAACGTTGTAACGCACAGGAACGCGCCGGGCGAGTAATAGGAATTGTTTTCGCCGAAGAAGCCGTAGTAGTAAACCGTCTGAGGGGTCAACCCCGTGTCGGTATCCGTTGAGCCGCTTCCGGCCGCATATACCACCTTGCTTGCGTTTCCCGCGCCGTACGTCGCGTTGTGCGCGTAGGTCGACCCGTTCTCGGGCTCTTCGGGAGGGGCGCCCTGCCGTCGCACTACGATGACGTCGTAACCGGGCCTGGTCCATTCGACCGTGACGTGCCGTGTCCCGATGTCGGTGGCTGCGATTTCGTAGGGCGTCGGCACATTGGTGACCGTCAGCGCGATGGAAATCTTCTGCGCATCGTTCACCTGGTTGCCGTCGACCGTATTGGTGGCGCAGTAATTCCCGACGGCCGTTACAACGCTTACCGATACCGTGTGCACGGAAGCCCCGTGATATCCGAGCGCGCCGTTGACGGGAGCGACCGACGCCCATCCCGAGCCGTTTCCGTAAGTGATGGTGTTGGTGTAGAAGAGAGTACCCGCGCCGAGATTTGTCACCGTGAAGGTCTGCTCGGCCGGCGCCGAACCCAGGGTCGCCGCAAACTCCAGATTGGTCGGACCCACACCGATCTCGGGTGCCGACAGCCCCGTGCCCACCAGGGTGTACTCCTCGTAGACAATAGTATTCTGAATATAGGCCCCGCCGGGGTAGTGATCGACCGGGTCGGTCGTGGCGATATGCACCACGGCCGTGAAAGTGCCCTCGCTCGGCGGGACAAACTCAATCGTGGCGTACTGGAAACCCGTATCGTTGGCGGCAACCAGCGTAGCGCCCGACACAATGCTGAAAGCGTTGCTCGGGTCGCTGAACTCGTACCACGCGGTGTGGCTCCAGGAGGCGTTCGTCAAATCGGAGATGCCGGTGATATAAGCGCCGTAAAGAATTGTGCCGGGGCCGCCGCCCTGGCACCTGGCGCCGAATTTCATGTTTGTGGAAGAACCGACGACCGTATCGGCATAGTAGACCGTCTGCGTGGGATTGTCGCGTTCCAGAACCAGTCTCGGCAACGATGCGGAAACCAGCAGGTCGTCGGCGACGAATGCTCCCTCCCCAGTCAACAGCGGATCTCTTCTCAACTCCGGCCGGACCCGCTCGCCGGCGTCCGCCTGCGCCACCGGATTCTCGTTGCTGATGGACCTTGTCCGTATGGAGTCGTCCTCGTCGATGAAGAGGGCGGCGCTCATCCAGTCCGAGCCCTCGTCGATGTTGCGCCAGCGGTACGTGAACTGCGAGCGGTGATCCTGGACTTTGTCTGCCTGCAGGGAAACTTGACCGCTCAGCACAAAGCCCGGACGTACCCCTCCGTAAGGATGCGTTCCGCCGCCGCTGTAAAGGCCGTTCCAGGATATTCTGAAATCGTTGTTGAGAGAGCCGTAGAGATACATGTTGGTCTGGATAGTATAGTCCATTGCCCAGGAACCGGTGATCGGTTTGGCGGCGCGCTGCATGTTCGCGGTATCCGATCGCGTCCAGTACTGGGCGTCCTGCGGCGTCGCCCCCTGGTCCTCAAGGCCTTCGTTCACCAGCAGAGGAACTTCCGGGGGATCCATCGCAACGAACTTCTCGGAGAAATCCGCCCACGCCAGACCACCCGAATTCGAGGCGCAGCAGCGATAGTAATAGAGTGTATTGGAGCTCAGCCCTAAAATGTTTGTGGCGAAGCCGCCGAGGCCGACGGTCCCGACCGGCACGCTGTTGCTCCACGCCGCCTTGTTGGTTTCGCCGTTCGTCGGCCCCCAGTATATGATAACAAGCGGGTTTTCCCCGCCGTTGTCCGTGATTTCCCCGCGCAGCGTTGCAGACACGGCTGATATGTTGCCCGCGCCCGGTCCGTTGTTTACTGCGGGGGGACTGCAATCGTCGTCAATGATGGTGTAAGTATGGTTCGTGGCTATGCCCAGGTTTCCGCCGTTCGGATTCGACAGGCCCACGACAATCGTCTCGTTTGCTTCGTCAAGCTTGTCGTTGATAACGGACAGCGCGATCCGGGCCGAAGTATTGCCCACGTTAACCGTAGCCGTGCCGCTTGCCAGGTAGAAATCCACGCCGTTGGTAGCCGTGCCCCCGATCACGTTGTAGTCTACTGTCACGTTTACGGCCGACGTCGGCGAAAGGCTCACTATGATGTTCGTCAGCGTAATAGACTCCAGGCCGGCTGACGCGAGTCTCTGGAAGCGTATCGTTGAGCCGCCGTCATTGTCTTCGATTATTACAGTAGCGTTACTGACGCCGATAAGGCAGTTGACACCATTTGACAGAACTATGCTGAACGTTTCGTCGGACTCGTCGTCTGTGTCGTCCCGGATCGGTACACTGAAACTCTTGGTTCCGGTTTCGCCGGCCAACCAGGTCAATCTTCCGGTCGTGTTGGTATAGTCGCTGCCGGCGGCGGCCGTTCCGTTGGACGTCGCGTAGTCCACGGATATGTCAAGGGCCGATTCGGCGCTGAGCGCCAGGGTCACGGTCTGGCTGCCGCCGTCTTCGGCGACCGAATATGGGGCTCCCACAAACGATACCGTCGGCGACGGTGTGGCGAAGTTGGTGGTCGAGACGGCCCAGGCTTCCCCAGCGGCATTTGTCACGTAGCAGCGGTAATAGTATGTGTTGTTACCGACAAGGCCCGGGATGTTTGTGGTGAAGACGCCGCCCTGCAGGCCCATCTCGACAACATTGCTCCACGACGCCTTGTTGGTGCTTCCGTTGGATGGTCCCCAGTATATGTAGGCGTCCGGAACGGGCATACCTGCGGTGACCCCGCCTCTCAATGTCGCCGCTGTAACCGTGACATTGGTGGCGCCGCCGTCGTTGTGGACGGATGGGAATACAACCGAGTAGTAAACCTTCACCCCAAGCCAGTCCACGCGGGGGTGTGCGGTCGTGTCGATCGCCTCGAAGCGAACACGGAAGTTCCGGTCTGAAAAATCGCCGTGGCTCCAGCCGACTCTCCCCCATTTGTCGTGGGGACCGCCCAGGATTGTGTAGGAGTAAACATCCGTTTCTCTCGTATCGGAGTAACCGCTTAGTGTGTAGCTCAGCCCCTGGTCCCAGGAAAGCTCGGCCCCCAGTTCAGTGCGATCGTTCTTGTGGGCCGACCAGTCAATGATGATTTCAATCCCCTCTATCGTGGCCCCGTCGGGAATGGCGAAACCGAAAGTACCCAGGTCGACCAGGTTTTTGGGTCTGTTGGCAAAACCGAAGTTTCCGTCGTTGGTGTAAATGAGGTCGGCGTTCTGCCAGTCGACGTGCGGTCCCAGAGATGCGGCGCTCTTGTATCCCGTGTCGTTAGTCCAGGAGTCTGCCCGGACATGTAGAACGCACAGGCCGTTCAGCCAGAGTAGAAAACATGCGCCCCCCACCTTGGCGAGTGACCCTGAACGCCGAACCCGCATCAAGTCCATCTCTAAGCCCAAGTGCCCAAGCGGCCGTATGCGTCTCGCACAGCTCCGACTTGATCTTATTTGACGTCATCTCTTCATGAAAGGATTTTTTGCTGTTTTTTTTCGGCGCGAATACTATTGATAAGTGAACGAGCGTTCATATAGTATAATGCTGAACCAAAGCGAACGTAGCGGGGAGGCCGATATGCCGCGCAGAATGGACATACGTGAAAGGGCAAACCGCCTGCGGGATTTCTATGCCGCCGAAAGGCGCATGCCCGGTTACAACGAGATGCTCAGGATCTTTCAATACAAATCGAAGAACGCCGTGCACGGTCTTCTCAGAAAACTCGAGCAGCACGGCTATATCACGTTGACCGGGAAAGGGCAGGCCGCGCCCACGGGCAAGATAACCGGCGCCATAAGACTGGTCGGTGCCGTGCAGGCGGGTTTTCCTTCTCCCGCGGAAGAAGAGCTGCTGGATACCTTGAGCCTGGACGAGTTCCTCGTTGAGAGGCCCGATGCGACTTTCATGCTCAAGGTTACCGGTGACTCCATGATCGACGCCGGCATCCTGCCCGAAGACATCGTGCTTGTTGAAAAGGGCAAGGAACCCAAGACGAACGACATCGTCATCGCGCAGGTCGACGGCGAATGGACCATGAAATTCTTCGTCAAGCGGGGGAGGATCATCTGGCTCGAGCCGGCCAATAAGAAGTACAGGCCGATCAAGCCCGAACAATCCCTGGAAATCGCTGGCATCGTGCGAACTGTGATTAGAAAATACAGTTGAGGAAGATCCGAAATCCGAAACAAATCCGAAGGTCAGAGAAGCCGAAAACTCCGAACGTCCGATTCCCCCGTGGGGTCGAGGCGTTGGGGACGGAGGAACGCAACGAGATGAACCAACTTGAAGAAGGAACCGGACTGCAGCTCGACTTTTCGAAGATCGCCAAGGTGGCCGCAAACAGCTCAGGAGTGCTGCCCGTTGCAGTCCAGAATGCCGGCACCGGCGAGGTGATCCTCGTCGCATACACTAACGAGGAAGCCATGAGGGAGGCGTTCCGCACCCGTACGCTTGTCTTGTGGAGCACTTCGCGCAACGAACTGTGGGAAAAGGGTAAGACGTCCGGCGAAAGTTTCGAGCTTGTGGAAGCTTATGTCAACTGCGAGCAGAACTCTATGCTTTATAAGGTCCGCCCGCGCCGCGGCAACATCTGCCACACAAAGAACCGGGACGGTCAACCGCGCAACTGCTTCTACCGCCGCATCAACATGGATACACTTGAATTGCACAACCTCGATACATAGAGAGACGGAACCGCTGATGTACGCCGATAAACGCAGTATGCCGCCAGCTTCGCTGACGGAGAAAATCATCGGTTGCGCTTATGAAGTCGGCAACGTTCTGGGGTGCGGCTTTCTCGAAAAGGTATATGAGAACGCTTTGGCGCATGAGTTAAAGCGAGCCGGCTTTGAAATGCTTCAACAGCACCCTATGACGGTGTACTATGATGAAGTAGTAGTTGGGGAGTACATAGCGGACTTGGTTGTTGACGAAAGAGTGCTTATAGAACTCAAGGCGCTCAAGGCTTTGGACAGCGTCCACGTTGCCCAATGTATCAACTACTTGAAGGCGACGGGATTCCCGCTTTGTCTTCTGTTGAATTACGGTAGGCCCAGAGTGGAGATCAAGCGTCTTGTACTCACACAATAAACTTGAAATTCATTGTTCGGCCCCGGCGAAGCCGCCATCCGTGTCGATCTGCGTCCATCTGCGGTTACCTCTCTCTTTTCTTCATGAAGTATCTTTGTCCATATTGTAAGCGGATCATCGAGGGCGAACTGCAGGCGGAATGCCCGCATTGTCGCAAGACAATGAACATTCCGGATCATCTGCGGCCGGAATCCGGGCGCCGTGAGAGCAAGCGGGCCAAAGATCGCATCCGGCGCGAGGCGGACATGCAGCGCAAGGCCATCCGTATTCCGGACATGCCGTTCGGCAAACCATCCTATATCGTTTTCATACTGGCGGTTATGGTCATTGTGGGAGGCATGCTTGCGGGCCGCGCGAAGCTTCGCTTCAAGCCGGCCCCAAAACGCACCCCCGTTGAAGTGGCGAGCAAGGAACTGGGGGTCCTGGATTCCGCGCTTCAATTCTTTCACGATGATTGCGGGCGATATCCATCCGTAAAGGAAGGTTTGGAGGCGTTGATCGATAACCCGGGTATTGCGGGCTGGAACGGCCCCTATATCAAGCTGCTGCGACCGGACCCCTGGGGCAATCGCTACATCTATGCCTTAGAAGGGACGAACGCCGTGGTTTTGTCCGCCGGTCCTGACGGCGCCGTCAACACCCTTGACGACCTTATGCCCCCTCAAAACCCCGATTGACACATTTCGTCTGTTCCCATAGATTACTTCTCGCTCTTTGGAAACAGTGCCTGCCGCGGCGTTGTCCCGGACGAAGATGGGCCTGCCGCGTCGAAGCCGTAGGCGCAGACGGGCGATTAGCTCAGTTGGCTAGAGCGCTACCTTCACACGGTAGAAGTCACAGGTTCGAGTCCTGTATCGCCCACCACTCAGGACGGCAACGCCGTCCGGCCGCCTCTGCGACCTTTTCTCCACCGTTTCGAGCGACGTTCCAAGACGCCAGAATCTCCCAAGGGCCGGGGTACTGG
>Ga0180436_10000636_pt1 | contig 35526 bp, 32 predicted proteins | sample SS_ome_2_FD_132434 | JGI IMG/M metagenome (GOLD analysis project Ga0180436, IMG submission 132434) | Hypersaline lake sediment archaeal communities from the Salton Sea, California, USA - SS_3_S_2 metaG | ecosystem: Environmental > Aquatic > Non-marine Saline and Alkaline > Hypersaline >... | reverse complement strand
GCCTGTTGCTCTGGAGTCTCTTCCTGTTGATCCCGTTCCTGCTGTACTTTGTGTGGCGATGGTCATACTATGGGAAGATGCTCCCCAACACGTTCTATATAAAGGTGGCCGGGGCCGCCTATTATCAACAGGGATTTTCCTATCTTCTTAGTTTCATCGAGAGATTCTGGATATGGTTCATGGTGGTCCCGCTGTTCTTCCTGGGCAAGGGCATGAAGTTGAACACAAAACTCAGGATGGTGGTTCTCTACTTCACCTCGATGATACTGGTCTTCTCTTGTTACGTGGTGTATGTGGGGGGCGACTTCATGGACATGTTCAGATTTCTGGTCCCGATCCTGCCCTTCTTCTTCTTTCTCATTCAGGAGGGATTCAGGTGGATGTATCAATATTCGGAGCGCCTTGTGGCAGGAAGGCGCAAAACCGCATTGAAAGCTCTAGGGCTCCTTCTCATCGGATCGAGTATACTCCTTCTTGCCTATCCGTCCGGAGAGAGTAACAAAGTCTGGAGTCGGGAAGGTGTAGACAGCATAGGGCTGTTGCGGGAATCCTCTCGGCTTTGGTCGAAAGTGGGATTGACATTCAAAGAGCTTGCCGATCCCTATGAGAGTCTGTCCACCACCGCTGCAGGAGCGATAGCCTACTACTCGGAGCTCTATACCATTGATGAGCTTGGTTTGACTTTAGCGTCTCAATCAGGCTTGAACGTCGGTGAATATCCCAGGCCCGGTCACCAGAAGAGAGTGACAAGGCAATTCCTGGTATCCCGAAAGCCTACTTACATACTCAGACACCCCTTGTTTTTCTATGACCACGAACTGGACCGCTTGCGTACGTCTGAAAAGGAGGAGATATTCTTCGCCAACGGATATGAACTAATGCTTCTGGGGATCGAGACTACCGACGAAGGGCGAAAGTACCTGCATTCCTTCAGACTGAAGGAGTCGCGTGCGGGGCAAATCGATCAGGACGGCCCCCAAAACAGAACACCACATGATTCGGGAAATTAGCATAGATCATTCGGCCGGGTATAAGGGCGTGGCCAGCGAAAAGAAGGAGAGCGTGAATGTCTGGTTAGAGGAGACAAACATCGCCTGAGTATTCAGAAGTTCAAGGGTCCAAGGGGCCAAGGATTCGAGGGTTCAAGAGTTTAAAGGCTCAGAAGTTCAAGGGGCCAAGGATTCAAGGGTTCAAGGATTCGAGGGCTCAAGAGTTCAAAGGCTCAAAAGTTCAAGGGTTCAAGGGGCCAAGGATTCAAGGGTTCAAGGATTCGAGGGCTCAAGAGTTCAAAGGTTCAAGAGTTTAAAGGCTCAAAAGTTTAAAGGTACAAGAGTTCAAATATCTAGAACTGAACCGCTTTTTCCAGGACGGCGATATGAAGAAAACCCATCTTTCGATAGCCCTGGTCGCAATCATCGTGCTTATCCTGCTTTTGCACGTCAACTATTTGCGCTTCGTCTGCGATGATGCTTTCATCTCCTTCAGATATGCCAAGAACTTCGTGGAGGGACATGGGCTGGTCTATAACATTGGCGAGCGGGTGGAGGGATACACCAACTTTCTCTGGACACTGCTTCTGAGCTTGTTCATGAATATGGGCCTGGATCCGGTTGTAATGTCCCAGGTCCTTGGAGTTTTGTTCAGTCTTGCCACGATTTTTCTTCTTTTGCGGCTGAACAGACAGCTATATCCGGAAGGGAGTATTTTCAACTATCTGGCTCCGCTATTTTTGGCCTGCTGCGGGGCTTACGCTGCCTGGTCCACAGGGGGCTTGGAGACGTCCCTTTTCACCTTTTTGGTTCTCTTGGGTTCGTTCTTCCTCATCGCTGGAGTCGACAATCCGAAGCATCTTGCCCACTCCGGAATCGTCTTTGCCCTGGCCTGCATGACCAGGCTGGACGGTTTGATCCTCGCTTTTGTCACTTTTGGCTTTCTGCTGTACCTGGTGGTGAGCGGAAAGAAGGTCGAGGTGAAAGGTCTGTTGCTGTGGAGTCTTTTCTTCTTGATCCCCTTCCTACTGTACTTTGCGTGGCGATGGTCATACTACGGGAAGATGCTGCCCAACACATTCTATATAAAGGTGGCCGGGGCCGCCTACTATCAGCAGGGCTTCTCCTATCTTCTCAGCTTCGTCGAGAGGTTCTGGATCTGGTTCATGGTAATCCCCCTGTTTTTCCTGGGCAAGGGCATGAAGTTGAATGCAAAACTTAGGACGGTGGTTCTCTACTTCGCCTCGATGATCCTGGTTTTCTCATGCTACGTGGTGTATGTGGGCGGCGACTTCATGGACATGTTTCGGTTCTTCGTCCCGGTTCTGCCTTTCTTCTTCTTTCTGATCCAGGAGGGATTCAGAGGCTTGTATTCCTACCTTGCACCTGTCTCAAACAGGAAGCAGAGAATGAGCTTGATGGTCACAGAGATCCTTCTGGTGGGATTGACCCTTTTCGTTCTCGTATCTCCGTCAAGGGAGACCACCAAGGTCTGGCACCGGAGCGACATTGACAGTGTAGGAATGTTAAGAGAAGCCGCCCTGATCTGGTCCAAAACAGGCATGATGTTTAAACAGATGGCGAAGCCTGGTGAGACCCTCTCTACCAGTGCCGCGGGAGCAATCCCCTATTACTCCGAGTTGTATACTATAGATGAACTCGGCCTGACCTTAGCGTCCATAGGTGACCTGAGAGAGCGCACCTGGCATAGGGCGGGCCATTCGAAGAGGGTGACGGACGAGTTCCTCTTATCCAAACGACCAACCTACTTCGTGGGGCACCCCAAGATCTACGATGACTTCCAGCGAACCAGGGGCGTATGGGGATTTTTCAGCGAGGTGTTCCTGGAACACGGCTACCAGCCCACGGTTTACAATGTGCGAATGTCGGAAAGCGAGATGAAGTACCTTTATTGTCTGACCCTTAAGGCACGGCGCCCTGACCAGGCTGATGAAAAAGCTTCGAATGAGGGCAAGCCGGGAGAGGGGAAGTGATCGTGGTCAATCTGGCAATAATCGTGGTGTTGGCCTATGTATTGGGTTCTATTCCCTTTGCGCTGATCATAAGTAGAATCTGGAAGGGAATAGACATAAGGGAGCACGGATCGCGGAATGCCGGTTTCACCAATGTCTACCGGGTCATAGGACCTCTGCCGGCCGCCCTGGTGCTGATCCTTGACATCAGCAAGGGCGCGGCGGCCGTACTATTGCCGATTCAAATTCTCCCGCACACCCTGCCCTTGAGCCCGGTGGACGTCAAGATCCTGGCCGCCCTTTGCGTGATGATGGGCCACGTGTTTCCGCTGTTTGCCGGATTCAGAGGGGGCAAAGGCATAGCCACCGGCCTGGGCGCGCTTCTGTCCATAATCCCTTTGGAAGCGACGCTGGCCCTTGTTCTGTTCGTGCTGATAGTGGCGATTACCAGATACGTATCATTGGGTTCGCTTTCTGCGGCAGCCTTTATCTTCCTTGCGCTGCTGTTCGAAAGGTATTATCTTAAAATCCAAGTGAATGATCACCTGTTGGCAGCGATGCTGCTGCTGAACGGCTTTATCTTCTTCAATCATAGAGGCAACATAAAGCGGCTGCTGAGCGGCACGGAAAACAAGTTTGGCCGGAGACGACGAGAGGTAAACTGAGAGGGCGCCGGAATAGGCTCGGGTCATGTGATGGGCCGGCCGCCGTGGAATCCGGGGCGGCAAGGGGAAGCGCCCTACGGTAACAGAGACCGACACCGATTCTCTATTCCGACATGAGTTGGGTAAAAATTAAAAAGAGCTGTGCTGATTTTCATTCTACGGAGGATTAACCGACATGGCGCAAATAGCAGTGCTGGGGGCAGGGAGCTGGGGGATTGCGGTCTCCACCCTGCTGGAAGGCAACGGACACAGGGTTAGGATGTGGGAGTTTGACTCAGACGAGATGAACGCACTTCGTACCCGAAGAGAACACAAAGCAAAACTCCCGGGCATCAGAATACCGGATGAGATCAAGATCACAGACAGCCTCGAGTCGGCCTTATCTGGCACGGAGATGCTGGTGCTGGCGCTGCCGTCTCACACGGTGAGGCAGGTGGTAAAAAAGGTAGGCCAGATCGGTTTGGGGGAGCCGGTGGTGGTCAATCTGGCCAAGGGGATCGAAAACGATACGCTCTTAAGAATGTCGGAGGTGTTGAAACAGGAGCTGCCTCAGGCGCTTCATGATAAGATCACCACCCTGTCGGGACCCAGCCACGCCGAGGAGGTTGCCAGGAAGGTTCCTACCACCGTGGTGGTGGCCGGATTCAATGAGGATGTGGCCAGAGAGGTCCAGAGTGCTTTCATGAGTCCGCAATTCAGGGTTTACACCAACAGCGACCTGGTCGGGGTGGAACTGGGCGGTTCGCTTAAGAACATAATTGCCATCGCGTCGGGAATCTGTGACGGGATGGGCCTGGGTGACAACAGCAAAGGAGCACTGTTGTCGCGCGGATTAGCGGAGATCATTCGACTGGGGGAGAGGCTTGGAGCAAAAAGAGAGACCTTTGCCGGGCTATCCGGCCTGGGCGACCTGGTAACCACCTGCATCAGCAAGTTCTCCCGGAACAGATTCGTGGGAGAGGAGATAGGAAAAGGAAGATCACTCAAGGAGGTTCAAAGCGGCATGGCCATGGTGGCCGAGGGAATAAAGACCGCCCGATCAGCCTTTCAGCTTTCCTCCAAGTACGAAGTCGAGATGCCCATCACCCAGCAGGTCCATCAGGTGCTCTTTGAAAACAAGGATCCCAGGGTGGCCATGAATGAATTGATGACCAGGGATCCGAAATCGGAAATTTGGAGTTGACTTTGAAGGCGGGAGTCCATATCTTGGCATATGCAGGTTGTGGAATGAACGCCATCCAAAGGTGAGGGGAAGACTTGGAAGCTTCAAATAAGAGTAAGCTCTATTACTCCATAAGTGAGGTGGCGCAGGCAACCGGAATCAAGCCATACGTGTTGAGGTTCTGGGAGAAGGAATTCAGCCTGCTCAAGCCCAAGAAGAACCGGGCGGGGAATCGTTCTTACCAACAGAAGGACATCGATTTGATCAGCCAGATCAAGCATCTGCTGTATGAGGAGGGATACACCATCGAGGGCGCCAAATCCAAGCTGAAGAGCCTTAAGCGCAACAATAAGAGCCCTGTGGTGAGGGAGAAGATGCAGCTTGAGAAGCTTCTGGTTGAAATAAGAAAGGAGCTCTCCGCGCTGGTTGAAATTTTGTCTTGATTTTTCCCGGGAAATGGCTATGTTGGGAGTAGCAAATCGGGGCGTGGCGCAGTCTGGTTAGCGCACTTGCTTGGGGTGCAAGGGGTCGGCCGTTCAAATCGGCTCGCCCCGATTTTTTGAGGCAGACTTCATTGCCCGCATTCCAATCCGGGTCTATCCGGGGGTCAGCGTTCTCGCATGAATAGGGTCGCGGTTATCATTCCTGCCTACAATGCCGGGGCGACCATCGCGGAGTTGATCGAGAGGACCTCGAGATTCGTCTGCAGGGAGGGCATAGTCGTCATCGACGACGGCTCGTGCGATCAAACGTTGGAGATGGCCGGGCGGGCCGGAGCGGTGATTTTGAGACACGAAACCAACAGGGGCAAGGGGGAGGCTCTGAAGACCGGGTTCGTATACGTGCGCAACCGGGACTACCAGGCCGTCATCACCCTGGATGCGGATCTGCAGCATGATCCTGAATCTATTCCCGATTTGGTCCGGAGAGCCGACGGCTTCTCCGGGATTATAATCGGGACCAGAAGGAGAGATCTGAAGATCATGCCTTTTGGCCGGTGGTTGAGCAATAATCTTACCTCGGCCATTGTCTCCGTGCTGGCAGGTCAAACCATAAGAGACAGCCAGTCGGGATACAGGCTGATCACCACCCAGGTTCTGAAAAGCGTCAGATTGGAGTCCAGAAAATACGATCTGGAGTCGGAGATTCTGATCAAGGCAAAACGGAAGGGATTTGAGATTGCCGAGGTCCCGATTGAGACCATCTACGCCGGAGGGAGGAGCTTCATCAACCCCCTTGCCGATACGGTCAGATTCATCAGGCTGATGTGGAGAAGCCTGTGGTGGTAAGTCGAATGGAACGACGGTATGCAGGGGGCTTGTCCGAGACGGGATTTGGCCATCTGCCCCAAGACGCATGTGATAGGGAACGGCAGAAGTCTCATTGGATGATCCGGATGCTGCCTTGAAGTTGTGCCTGTAGGAGGGAAGATTGATAGTACTGCTCACCAACGATGACGGGGTGAACGCAAGAGGACTGCTGGCCCTGAAGAAGGAAATCTCCAAACTTGGCCAGGTGTGGGTTGTGGCCCCCGATAGGGAACAGAGTGCCACCAGCCATTCGTTGACCCTGCAGCACCCCCTGCGCATAAACAAGATCGGGGAGAGATTCTACAGCGTGGATGGTACGCCCACAGACGCGGTGATGCTGGCGGTTCACGCGATTCTGAAGAAAAAACCCGACATCCTCATTTCCGGCATCAATCACGGACCGAACATGGGTGACGACGTCACATATTCCGGAACCGTGGCGGCTGCAATGGAGGGGACCATATTGGACATTCCCTCCATAGCCGTCTCCAACGTCAACTGGGAGGCCAGGCACTTCGAATCTGCGGCCAGATTCGTGAGGAGACTGGCCAAGTTTGCCTTAGAGAACGAGCTTCCCAAGTATACCTTCCTCAACGTGAACGTGCCGGACAGTGATCAGCCGGCAACCGAATACAGAATCACCAGGCTGGGAAAACGAGTCTACAGCGATGTGGTGATCGAGAAGATCGATCCACGGGGCAGGAACTACTACTGGATCGGAGAGCAGACTCCCATCTGGGAGAGGAAGGCGGATGACACCGATTTTGCGGCCATAAAGAAGGGCAGAATCTCCATTACTCCGCTGCATCTGGACATGACCGACTACGATGCCGTGGAAAAGATGAGGCATTGGAAGAAGCTCTGAAGGTGGCCGGGCGCGGCCAAACGCCAGTCGGTCGCCCGATCATCGCCCCCTGCATCGGGAGAATCGAACCGGGGAGAGGTCTGGTGCTGTCGACGAGCGCAGAATGGCGGGTTCGAGTAAAAATCAGAACTTAGGCCATTTTTTCCTTGACAAAGAATGGGCCATCCTTTAGATTCGGGCAAAATTATAGCCGGACAACAATGACAATGAGCCAGATTGAGAGAAACAGTTGAGAGCAACTCAAAGGAGGTGATGGAAGGGCAATCTAACGGAAACGGTTACGGAATCTTGAGTTAATGTACATAGATGTCATAAAAACGCGAGGAGGTGAAATAGGAGAATATCACCATCAAGGTCAGGATGGTTGATGTCCTGGCTTCGGCTCAGAGGGAGTTAGGGGGGACTAGTAATGAGGGCTACCAGTGGAAATTTATAACGGATGAGGGAGGACTAAATGAAGAAGCTAAGTCTATTTATCGCGGGCTTGATGCTGGTTTCTATTTTCGCCGGCAGTCTGGCCATGGGGGCCATGGAAGTGAAGGTTGGGAAGGGTGATCTGAAGATCGGTGGCATCCTGCAGACCGGTTTCACCTACAACGTGGAAGATGAGATGGGTAACGACCACTTCTGGTTGAAGCGGGCACGTTTCCTGTTCTGGGGAACCATAATCCCCGACAAGGTGAAGTATTTCGTGCAGCTTGATCACAGGGGGGACATCAGCGTGTTGGACTACAAGATGCAGCTCTTCTACATCGAGAAGACAGAGATAGCCATTGGTCGGTTCCTGCCCGCCTTCACTCTCTACATGCCGTATTCAACCGCCAAGCTGGAGATGATCAACTACCCCTATACCACCACCAAGTATGCGGTCTGGCGGCAGTGCGGCATACAGGCGAACGTCAAAGCCTCAGATTATGTGAGCATTACGGGCGGAGTTTTCAACGGCGGCGACATACCCAACAACTTCTCCGACAACAATGACGCCAAGGACTTCCTGGGCCGAATTGACGTGAAGCCCCCTGTGGAAGAGGTCAACCTGCATTTCGGCGGCTACGGGTGGTTGGGCTTTGCCCCGCCTCCGACCAGCTGGGAGGACCAGGATGACACCTTCAAACGGAATCGTTTCGGCGGATTCGCCACGGCTGACTACACCAAGGACGAAGTCACGGTTCGCTTCAGGGGAGAGTTCGTGATGGGCCAGGATGAGTGCGCGTGCTACACCAGCAAGGATGCCGATGAGAAAGAGACCCAAGACTCGCAGGCCTTTTTCGGGCATGTGGGCGTTCAGCCGGTTCCGAAGGTCGAGTTCTTGGCTCGCTTCGATCACTACGATCCGGACACTGACTACGACGACGACGCGATTTCCGCGATAACCGGCGGCGTGAACTACTACATGGACGGCATCAACGCCATGCTCTACCTGAACTACATTCACAACATGGAGCAGGGTGACGAGATAGACAACGATGTGGTGCAGGCGCAGGCACAGATAGCCTTCTAGGTCGGATGCGCGGCATTCTGCCGTCAAGGTTCAGATAGTAATCCAGGGGAGGGGGAAGTTATTCCCCCTCCTTTGTCTATATTCTCTGAGGAGGTTGGATATGTGTCCCGGAGGAGAAGAGAAGAAGAGAGAGGTTAAGGTCAAGGTGAACGGCAAAGACATTCCGCTGAATCCCTTTGCTACCAATATACTGGGGAATGCCATTTGGGCCATGATCGAGTGCTTGCGCCTGGAGGAGAAACCGGCCAAGGTGGAGATAGAAATCTCGGAGTGATCGGAGCGATTTCGCCAATATAATTCGTCCGATAAGAAGCGATCCTGCAAGCTGGAGGGGATCGTTTTATGTCTGCAGTCATTTGAGTTGTCTTCATGCAAAATGCGAGCGGGATAATTCTGGCCGGGGGGAGGGGGAGCAGGATAAAGAGAAACAAAGCGCTGATCAAGCTCCCGGACGGGAGAGCTCTTATTCAAAGAAGCATCGGGGTCCTGAAGGAGATATTCCCTGAAATCCTCATCGTGGCAAATCAGACGGAGGTCTACCGGGTTTTTGGGGTCCGGGTGGTCGAAGATCTGGTCAAAGGAAAGGGACCCCTGGGGGGAATTTTCACCGGTTTGAAATACTCCACCTCGCATTTGAATTTCGTGATGGGTTGTGACATGCCGTTTCCGCAGCCTGCTCTGATCCATCTGCTCCTGGAAGAGTGCAGCGATTACGACGTGGTCATCCCGGAAGCTGCCGGAGAAGTGGAACCTCTCTTTGCGGTCTATTCCAAGAGCTGTCTGCCTGTGATCAAGGACCACCTGCAGAAAGATAAATTGAAGGTCCGCAACGTGCTCACCGAGTTAAGAGTGAGGAAGATCAGCGAGGAAGAGATCAAAAGTGTGGATCCCGAGCGCCTGAGCTTCTTCAACGTCAACACTGATGAGGATCTGGTGATGGCTCGAACCTTGCTGCAAGCCTCCAAGTCTGACGAACAGCGGTAGCCCTGCCTGATCATGGTTGTCCATCTGCCATAGATGATTAGGAAGAAAAAGGGGAGATTGGCAGGGGTCTGGTTGATCAGAGGATTGACGGCACCCTGCCGTCCAAGCGCGGAACCCCCCTCAAGTGCACCGGCGAGGCCGATGAATCCTGGCCTGAGCTATGACAGCTATCTTCAACCACCGGTTTGTGTATGAAGGCCAACCCGCTGTTAACAAAAAAGTTATGCGGAACAGATGAGTCTTCCTGTGGCACGGGTGACATTATTCTGAAAAAAGTGCATTTTTTCCTTGACAAGGAAATGGGAGCGCTTCTATATTGATCTCTGTCGGTAGATCAATTGATTGTGGCGGCAGATTCGTAATGGTCGCGGCAACGGTGATATGCGGCAAGGGAAAAATGTAGTTCATAAACTGTAAATTTGTACTTGACAAAATAAGAGGGAGGGTTATATTGGAATAGGGCGTGACTGGCCCCGAAAGGGCCATGGTTGCGCGCCGACAGCTGATTCCCTTTGACATGGATGTGGAAGAGTTTTCTTTTCGCCCGGAGTGCAGCGTGTCGTAGCAGCGAAGACGGGGCAGTCGCTTTATCTGCGAAGGGCTGAAATGGAAAGCTGTGGTCATAGTGCGGTATGCCAGGAAAGGATTTTCGGTATCCTTTTCGCACACCATCGTGGTGTGGCTAAATAGAGGTTTGTCTCACGGAGCGGTGGCTTTTGGCAACCGCTCTTTTTTTTCTGCCAGGAAGGAGGTGGAAAAGAACGAAGTCTGAAGTACGCTAACGATTTTGTTCGATGAAGCGGGGAGCATGGCCGGCTCTGCTGGAGTTCTGAAGGCTGGCCATACGGGGAGGAGGAAACTCACTTTCAGGCGGAATTGAAAGAAGGTCCTTTCGACCAGTTAGGAGGATAGAATGGGCATTCGTTTATCGGCTATAGCCATATTGACGATGTGCCTCTGCATCACGCCTGCTATTCAAGGCTTCTGTTATGATCCCTTTGAGCCAGACACGGTCAGGTTCGGAGAATGGACGGTGGACGTGAGCGGTCCCGCGCCGTTTCACGGCACTGCCGTGGTCCCGGTAATCGTGTTCAACGACCAAGCTCTGTGGTGGCTTGACATCCCGCTCACATGGGAGGGACCGTTATACTGTGATTCCGGCAGATTTGTGGGAGAGCGTACCCAGCACTTCAGCGTCTCCAATGTTGTTCCTGACAACGAGTCGAATCTAGTCCGCGCGTTCGCCGGAGCTGAGGATCCTTTGATACAGCCGGGGGAGGGGGAACTTATCTACCTGTATTTCACAGTGCTAGACACAGGTTTTGTCACCATCGACACCATCAGTCTCTACGGATGGATGTACTTGTATTTCGTCGACAGCTCTTGGTGGGAGGTTAATCCCCTGTTCTTTCCCACAGAATTGAGCATTCAGGCCTCATTGGCAGGCGATGTAAACGGTGACGGCGTGGTCAATGTCGGAGACGTTGTGGCTTTGGTCAACTACCTTTACAGAGGGGGGGCTCCTCCTGAGTCTTCAGATCAAGCCGATGTGAACGGGGACTGCGTGGTCGATGTGGGGGATGTTGTCTATCTGGTAAATTATCTTTACAGAAACGGACCTGCGCCGCTGGCGGGGTGCGTTTCCCGAGAAAGCACACTTTAGCCCCCAGTTGATTTCATGACCTGCCCGTGGCATGGTGAAGCTCGGACGACGGATCGGAAGCTTTGTCGGTGCATACGCAGAAGTTGCGGGTCCTGTTTGAAAAAAGTAGATAAATATTCGTCGGTTGCATTTCTCTCTTGACAAGGGCCCCCGCGGGAGCCATCATACGTAGGAGAAAACTAGGGTAGTTTAATGGCCATTATGCGGTTGTGCGCAAGAGAGTTATATACAGATAAGGGGGATGGTTGAAGGTGTGCGGGCGATTTTCTGCTTGACACAGAGAGCGACATGTAGTATATTGAACTTGGCTCTTTGTCAAGACAGGCAACGCCCTCACAAGAGGAAATTCGTTTTACATCGGAAAGAGAGAACGTATCCTTCTTGCCGACATTGAAGGGCGCGGGTGAGTTTATCCTTTTGACCGTGTCCGGGCACGAAGAGCAGCAGAGCTTTTATTTACAGAGGGCTGAGATGGATACTGATGGTTTTACTTGGGCTCTTAAGGAAAGGAGCGGAAGTGTTTTGGTTCGGCACCATAACCATCCTTACTACGCCCGAATAGAGCTATAAGAGAGCGGTTCACATGAGCCGCTCTTTTTCTATTCTTAGGAAGGAGGTGGAAAGGAACAAAATCTGAAGATCGCTAAGGATTTTGTGGAATGAAGCGGGGAGCATGGCTGGCTCTGCTGGAGTTCTGAAGGCTGGCCATACGGGGAGGAGGAAACTCACTTTCAGGCGGAATTGAAAGAAGGTCCTTTCGACCAGTTAGGAGCAGATCATGAAGAACATGGGGGTGTGTGTTTCGCGTTTAAAAGGGGGAAGGTTGTTTGCTCTTCTTGCGAGTTTCAGCAGGTTGTGGGCAGATAGACTTTTGATTCATTCTGCCGTTACTGTTCTGGTAGCCGCGCCTTTTTTTCTGCCAGGCTTGTCATACGCCCAAGGTGACACTCTGATTCTGCGGGGGACCTGCGGAGAAGTCTCCTGGGCGAACGCGGTCACGGCTTATAATAGGGTGGCCTTCGTCACCGATCTGAGTGCAGGAATCTCGGTTATCGACTTCAGCGATCCGACTCTGCCTACCGAGATCACCCAGTACCCGGGATTGGTGTTTGACATAGAGGGTGATCGCAACCTGACATATCAAGTGGGGCTCGGACTGACCATCACCGATGTGTCAAACCCCGCCGAGCCGGAACAGGTTTCAAGTTGCTGCAATGTCGGCCAATCACTGAACAGAGTGCATCTGTTCGACAACTTAGCTCTGACTACATTCCGGAGCTTTACTGGGTACCTGTCACTGTGTATCATCGATGTGACCGATCCGAGCAGCCCGGAAACACTGGCAACCACCTGGCCCGATTCGCCTACCATACAGGCGGACGTTTACAAGAAGGATCAATATGCCTTCTGGACTGATCGCATAGTTGATGCGGAACTGGTAGAGAAAGGCAGGATAGTAGTCTTCGACATTTCCGATCCAGCAGCCCCGACTACAATTGTCACGGATACGTGTTTGGAGGCGGCACCGTCTGCCATCTGGATAAAGGATGATTATGCGTACGTGGCAGAGAGCGGTGGTGAAAGGGGCTTAATGATTTTCGATGTTTCCGATCCCTACGATATTGACTCAGTAGGTTGTTTTACGATCCCGGGAGGCAGGCCGTCGAATGTTTGCGTTAAGGGCGACTATGCCTACGTTTGCGCTCACATGGATCCGCCGGCGGAGCACAACCGAATTTACGTTTTGGACATTTCTAATCCTGCGACTCCGTCCGTGGTAGCTTTTCATGATACACCGGGCATCCCGTACGAAGTTTATGTGGACGATCCTTATCTGCTGGTGGCGGATTACAGCTCACTTGTGATCTTCGAGGCCAGTTTTCTGGATCTGCCGGGGGACGTCAACCAGGACGGAATAGTGAATGTAGGAGACGTGGTTCTTCTGGTCAGCTTTCTTTACAAGGGGGGACCGCCCCCGGAGTCGATGGAATCTGGCGACGTAAACGGGGACTGCATCGTCAACGTCGGGGACGTGGTGTATCTGGTCAACTATCTTTACAGGCAGGGACCCTGCCCTTTCAACAACGGCTGCAGTTTCTAACGAACCCACAATAGTATAAACGACAAAAAAGGAGGGCGTGAAATGCCTCACTCAATTCCTTCCTGTATAGCATGTAATCGGCGTGGCTACATAGTCTGCCTGGTGATTTGCCTGATGTTCCTGTCAATTCTGCCTGTCAAGGCGGAGCTGCTCTACAATCGACCGATCAAGACCGACATCTGGAAAGGAGCGGAAATAGAGTATTTGGGGGGTACGGTGATCGTTCGAATCAACTCTGAGGCCGACTCAGCGGCCGTGGAAAGCTTATTCGCTGCCCACGACTGTTACGCCATCCATTACTCGGGATGGAATGGATGGGCGCTGGCTGGCTATGATACCAGCGCCAGCCTGTTCCACAAGATCGACTCGCTTAACGCCAGCCCGTTAATCAACCTGGCAGAGCCAAATGGTATTGGCCACCCCACAAGCGCGCCCAACGATCCACTGTTCACAGATTCGCTGCAGTGGTCCTTATGGAACACAGGCAAGGGCTTAGCAGAGATCGAGGATGCCGACATTGATGCGTTGGAAGCTTGGGAGATTGAGGCGGGAGACACGCTTCTGATAATTGCGGTCCTCGACACAGGATTCCCGTATAATACCTGCAACGGCGATGAATATGAACCAGGAGACTACTGTCACGATGATCTGAGCGATGAAAGCAAATATATCTTTGGTTACGATTGTTCCGATTCGGTGGCGGGATGCATAAGCGTCGAGGAGGGCGGTTTCCTGGCCGACGAAGGGGGCCCGTTTGGGTATCACGGAACAGCGGTTACGAGCATCATATCCGCAATGACTAATAATCTGGTTGGAATGGCGGGCACAGTGTGGGACTGCAAAGTCTATGTCATGAAACTATACCCCTCCTCTCCCAACGACTGTTCGGCTGCAGCTTACAATGTCAGTTTGGCAATGAATCTCGCGGTAGACTACGGCGCCAAGATCATAAATCTTTCTTCTGGATGGTATTGTGACAGTGGTTTTGCCATCATGGAGCAGGCGGTGGAAAGAGCGGATTCTGCCAAATGCTTACTCGTCGCCACAACGGGAAACGATCTCTCCCCAGTCATGCTCTTCCCCGCGGCATACGCCACCCACGCCAATAGAGAGTGGAATTGCTGTGATCCCGATACTGAGGTCTGTCCGGAGTACCCGGACAACTGTGGCCACAGGAATGTGATCGCAGTCGGCGCGAGCAGCGCAGCCGACACGCATATGACCTTTAGCAACTACGGCACGGATGACTACAAAGTGACTCTACTTGCTCCCTCAGATATCCGCGTTGCGGTACTGAAAACCTATGCAGCTCCCCCGGACACTTCTTGTTGCTTTCCCAGTAACTGCACAGGCAATTGGCAAACCGGATTTAGCGGCACTTCTGCCTCTGCTCCTCACGTGTCAGGTGTTGCAGGACTACTGCAATCGTATGCCCTGGCCAAGGACGGCGATTTCATTACGCCTGACTCCGTGCGAACCCTGATTGAGTGGACAGCGGATGACATCGAAACCGACGGTTGGGACCAGCGTTCCGGATTCGGCAGGATCAACGCGCTGCGGGCACTTATGGCAATGGATGGCAAGTTCCCCAATGCGACGGGCTACCTGAGAGCAAACGCCACGTGGGGAGATTCCCTGGGCGACACGCTTTATGTCTTGGGTGACGTGGTGATTCCTGATGGGTATACTGTGACCATAAAACCGGGCACGGTTGTTAAGCTTCTGGACAATGACCGCGAAGACTTCGGGGTTGACTCCACCAAGTGTGAGATCATCGTGCAAGGGACGCTGGTGATCGACGGGGGGCCGGATAGCTTGATCCAGCTTGTATCTTGCGGCGACTCTCCCTCTGACTCGGACTGGTACGGCATCAAAATCGACTCTACCGGGAGTGTCGAGATGGAATACTGTGTTTTTGAAGACGCCGCAGTGCCTTTACCTTGGGATTCGCCTGACGCGTATACCATGAACCACGTGACGTTCAGGCACTGCCAGACCTGGCCTGCAGTGGTCGACTCGGCGGAGACCCTTCGTGTGGTCGGCTGCGCCAAACAGGATTTCGACACCGCCGTCATCGTGAACTCCTGGGGCGCCCTCAGCTTGGATAGCTGCCACCTACAGACCGGAGAGATCGGCGTTCTGGCGGAATCGCAGTCAAGCGTCAGGCTGAAAGAGTGCGAAATCCGGGACGTCGCGACAGGAATCTACTTCAGCAACTCTGCCAGCGACAGCGTCCTGGGATGCACCTTCCGCGACAATATCTTGAGGGGCATCATCGTGCCGGATAACGACAACATGTTTATAGACGGCTGCATTTTCGTTGACTCCACCGGCAGCGATACGCTCATCTATGGGATTCACTCTTCAGCCAACATTACGGTAAAGAATTCATACTTTCAAGGGTACGAATATGGGATCAAGGTTCTGCCCAAGAAGGGAGAAGGTCCTCCATCGCCGCTTATCGAGGACTGCGGGTTCTACAATATCGGAAAGGTCGGGATTTGGGCTGCATCCGGCAGCGACCCAACCATAAAGAAGTGTTGCTTCAAGGGAAGCTTCGAGCAAGCCGGAATAGAAGTCGACGGCGGAAACCCCTATATCAGCCGGTGTTATATGGCCAGTGAAAACGATGAAATCCTGATGGGGATGCTGTTCACCGGCGGTGCCACCGGGACGATTCGGAAGACCGCTATCTGGGATTACGACAGCTGTGCGGTGGAAATCGTGGACTCGGCCGATCCCGATTTCGGAAACTCGGACTCCATCGGCTGCAACTGGTTCGAGGAACCGGCAGCCGGCCGCCATTTCTTCAGGTCGTATAGCGACAGCAACATTGTGGCTAAGTCGAACTACTGGGAGATAGAGAATCAGGATACGATCGCGGGGAAGATCGTCGGAGATGTCGACATCGAGCCTATCTTAGGATTGTGCGATCACTGCTTCCCTTACTACTCGGACCAATGCTCGGGCCTTCCTCCCAGCGACCCGTCATTCGAACCGTGCAAGATCGCTGTGACCGAGGGTCAAGACAGCAGGGGAGAGGAAGAGAAAGAAAAGGGCTGTAGGCCCAGAGAGTTTGCTCTCTCCCAAAACTATCCCAATCCTTTCAATCCGCAAACCGTCATCAAGTACGACCTGCCTGAGCCGGTACACGTGAGACTGACCGTGTATAATGCACTGGGCCAGAAGGTCCGGACACTGGTGGACGAAAGGCAGGGGGAGGGATACAAGACGGTTATCTGGGACGGTAGCACCGACCAGGGAGAGGAAGTGGCATCCGGAATCTATTTCTTCAGGCTTCAGACCGGCAGCTACGAGGCGACGAAGAAGATGATCCTGTTGAGATAGCTAAAAGATGCACCTGATGACACTGTGAACATGTCGAATCAGAGAAAGGGAACAAAGATGAAGTGGAAATCAGTTCTTGTGACGATTCTGATGGTATTGGCTTTTTCACTGGCGGCTAACTCCACCTACTGGGAAAGCCCGGTTAAGCAGGTGGGGAGCATCAGCCCCAAGCTATCTTCACAATTCGGCCGGCTTCTTTTCAAATTCGACCTGCCGCAACAACTGGATGGCGTCACCATCGACTATGCCGAGTTGGTATTTACCGCCACTCCCGACACGGGGAACGGTTACATCTGTCTGATGGGGGCATACCCGGTCACCAGAGGCTGGACGTCGGACAACATCTCCTGGTCCGGGACGTGGTCCAACTCAGGCGGCGATTATGCCGACAGCATATACTCAACCTGCGTAATTCGTACCTCCGCCGACAGGCCGACCCGCATGGACATAACCGACATAGTTCAGATGTGGGCCGGCGGCGACCTGGCCAATCACGGCTTGATACTGATGCCCCTGGAGAATTCCGGTCGCTTCCTGAAGCTGCACAACACACCCGGACTGCCGGAAGGAGCAAAGGCAAAGGTGAGAGTGTACTTCACACCGGAGCCCAAGAATTAGGTTCTGAGTTTAATCGAGAGATAATTGGATACCCCGGTTCTGCTTTGCGAGCCGGGGTGTCTTCTTGCCTAAATGCGGATATCTCTGCGATTTTGATCGATCAGGTGTAAGGCAGCCCAATCTCCAGCTGGTCCTGTGGAGACAGGGAGGTCTGGATGAGGGACTATTCTTCCTTGCTCTTTTCTATGATCTCCTCAGCCAGCGAGAGCGCCACGCCGGAGAGCATGACCTCCACTCCCAATTTGGTGAAGTCCCCGGAGAGAAGTTCCCGTTTTACGTTGGCGTAAAGAGAACAGCCGGCCTGGCTTTCCACCACCAGCCCGGAAATCTTGCCGGCGGACTCGCCCACGAAGGTGACCTCTCTCAACTCCTCGCTTACCACATAACCGGAGCAGCTATGCAGTTGGAGGTGTGCGTTGCCGGTGTAGAGCACCAGCATAGGTCCTTTGCCCTTGCCCAGGGCCACCGCAGGGTAGATTTCCAGAATCAAAGTCCTCCGCCCCTCGTCGTCGGTCACCTTTATGCGATAGTTGTCCTTCTCTTTGCGCACGCTTTCCGCTTTGAGGCAGGCGGCGATCTTGTCTATATCTTTCTTGGCGAAAATGGGCATGTCGTATTCCCTTTCTTCAACCCATTCGTCTCTCTCTTGGCGGAGCGAGACTGCCGGTTGGATTCCCGGCGGCTATTTCTTTTCCTCCGACTCCTTGGTCTCTTCCTTCTTCTCCTTTTCCTTCTCCTTGGCGGGCGCCTCGGGTTTGGTCAGTTCATCCTGGGTGTCCTTCATGGCCTTTCTGAACTCTCTCATCCCCTTGCCCAGACCCTGGGCCATCTCCGGGATCTTCTTGGCCCCAAACAGAAGAAGGATCACCAGAAGTATCAGGATCAGCTCCTGAGCGCCTATTCCTCCCAACATGGATTACCTCCTTCGAAAAGACCTCGTCTCAGATTATGATACGTTTTTGCCGGCCTTTTAGTTCGGCCTTCTTAAGCCGATAGTGCCGCCCATCTCCTATAAAAACCACCAGCGGAAATATAGCAGCACCACAATCAAGAACAGGATGCTGACGAAGTTTATGGTGACCATCAGGCCTATGGTGAAACTGATGGCATAAAGCTCCACGGTCAGCGGCCTGAATCCGATGGAGATGGCCTTTTCGAAAAGCGTCTTGACCGCGCCCTCGGGCAGAAACGATCCTATGATGTCTCCCACAAGCCCCCCCACCACTGCGGCCAGCACCAGAGAGACAAGCAGAAAGGTTACCTCGCGGGTCTTCAACTATCTTTCTCCTTCACTTCCCCTGGTGGAAGAAATTCACGACGGACTCGAAGATGTGTCTGCCGTCGTCCGATCCCAGTATCTTCTCCGAAGCTCTCTCCGGGTGAGGCATCATGCCCAGCACGTTGCGGCTACTATTGCAGATTCCGGCAATGTTCTCCAGGGAGCCGTTGGGGTTGGCCTTCGCGGTAACCTCTCCGCTCTCATCGCAATATCTGAAGACTATCTGGTTGTTATCCTTAAGCTGAGTTAAGCCGTCCTCGGGGATGAAGTAGTTTCCGTCGGTGTGAGCAATGGGAATTTTCAGAACCTGACCCTTTCTGCAGATGCCGGTGAAGGGCGTATCCTCATCTTCGGCTCGAATGTGAACGAACCTGCATATGAAGCGAAGAGAGGTGTTTCGCAGCATGGCTCCGGGGAGAAGGCCGGCTTCCAGGAGTATCTGGAAGCCGTTGCAGATTCCCACCACCAGCCCGCCTTCTTGGGCAAACTGCATCACCCTTTTCATGATGGACGAGAAGCGGGCGATGGCACCGGTTCTCAGATAGTCGCCGTAAGAGAAACCTCCAGGCAGGATGACGCAGTCGCAGCCGCGCAGCGAGGTGTCTTGATGCCAGAGGAATTCAACCGGCTGCCCAATGACCGTCTTGATGGCCATGTAGGCGTCGTAGTCGCAGTTGGAACCAGGGAAAACTATCACGCCGAATTTCATTTTACAATCTCGAAGTTGAAGTTTTCTATCACCGGGTTGGTGAGAAGCTTCCGGCAGATCTCGTCTATCAACTCCTCGGGTTTGCCCCCGCCGTTTTCCCGAAAAGTGATCTCGAAGATCTTACCCGACCTGATCTCCTTTATCCCCTGATAACCCATCTGATCCAAGGCTCTCTCGATGGTGGACCCTTGAGGATCCAACACTCCATCCTTGAGCTTGACGTACACCACCGCCAAACGGTCTTTGCCTTCGGTCTTCATGATCTCGCTCCGCTCATTTTGAAAGTTCTATCTTCTGAGTATAGAAAATAACCTCTCGGGAACGGTTTGCAAACAAGTTTTCTAAAGACAGCCAGCGAAATTCTCCTTTTGCCTTCTGAGGATTTGCCGGCGTACCGAGAGATCGATCCTCTCTGATGCCCGTATTTTAAGAACAGCCTGCGCCCGCCTTTTCAACTTTGGCCCTCCTGTTTCTCCGCCTTGAATAATTCGTGCGCGCCTTTGACAAATCCGGAAAGGACGTAAAGCATGCCGAAAGGGAACAGGGCCAGCCGGGGATTGACTATCAGGGCCACCAGAAACACGAAGAGATAGATCAACTTGATCCTGTTCTTCCTGTTGCCGAAGGAGAACTTGGGCAAAGTCTCGTACTCTATCCCGCTGACCATCAGTCCGGAGAAGGCGACGATCATGGTGATCAAGACTTTGGGAAATCTCAGGGTTCCCCAGATCTCGTAGCAGAACAGAATGTAGGCTACCAGCGTAACCGCGGCAGTGGGGATGGGGAGGCCCGTATAGGGCAGCTTCTCCTCCAGCTTGGTCTGCTGGAGATTGAACCGCACCAGCCGGAAAACGCCGCACAGGACGAAGACGAAGCCGAGCATTGACCCCCATCTTCCCAGAGGGTAGATGTCCAGGTTGTAGAATAACACTACGGGTGCCACTCCAAAGGAGAGGAGGTCGGCAAAGGAATCCAGTTCCATGCCGAAGCGGGAGGGCGTTCCCGAGAACCTGGCCACCTGTCCGTCTAAGGCGTCGAAGAAGGCGGCCAGGACTATCATCCAGGCGGCGAAGATCGGTTCTCCGTCGAAGCTGTACAAAACCGAGACGAAACCGCAGAACATGTTGCCTACGGTAAAGATGCCCGGGAAAAAACCCTTGATATTCTTCACTCCCTGAACACTCCTATGACGGTTTCTCCGGCCTTAACCTTCTGATGCAATTTTGCTTTTATCTTTACGCTCTGGGGCAGAAGATGGTCGACCCTCGAGCCGAACTTGATCAATCCCAGCCGCTGCCCTGCTCTCAGACTGTCTCCCTGCCTGACTTTGCATACGATCCGCCGGGCGATGATCCCGGCTATCTGCTTTATCATGACTCTTCCGTGAGCGTTCCGAAAGCCCAACTCGGTCTGTTCGTTCTCCAACGACGCCTTTTCCTTGAAAGCCGGGAAGAATTTGCCCGGATTATATTTGAGATGCTCCACCTTTCCGGTGATGGGTGCCCGGTTTACGTGCACGTCAAAGACCGACATGAACACGCTGACCAAAGTTCCCTCCCCTTCGACGAAGTCCGCGTTCCGGAAAGGTCTTATCGAGATCACCTTGCCGTCTGCTGAGGAGAGAACCAGATTCTCATCCGACGGCGTCCTTCTCTCCGGATCCCTGAAGAAGAAAATCAGAAAGAGCGTCAGCAAAAGAAAGACTCCGGCCAATGCCAGAAGCGCGTGCAGCGAACTGTACGCCCAGATTGCGAATGAGATCAGTGATACGCCCAGGGCAGGAAGAACGAATGTGAACCCCTCTTTGGTCATTTAAATACCCGTCTGAAGATGTAATTGACATTCCCCAGGGAGCGTTCAAGGTCAAAGCAGGCTTCGATCTCCTTTTTGCTCAGAAGCTTCAGAACTCGCCTGTCCGCCAGGATCAAATCCCTGAAATTTGCTTTTTCCTTCCAGGCCTTCATGGCGTTCTCCTGGACTATCCGGTAGGCCTCCTCTTTCGATTTGGTTTTCCTGCCGAGCTCCAGCAGCAGACGCCCGGAGAAGATCATTCCTTTGGTCTTGTCCAGATTGGCCATCATATTCTCAGGATAGACCAGGAGATTCTCCATCACCCGGTTGAACTGCACCAGCATGTAGTCGACCAGAATGGTGGAATCGGGGATTATGACCCGCTCCACAGAAGAGTGGGAGATGTCGCGCTCATGCCACAGCGCCACGTTCTCCATGGAAGCCAGGGCATTGGTTCTGATCAGCCGCGCCAGCCCGCACAACCTCTCGCAGGTGATGGGATTCCTCTTGTGCGGCATGATAGAGGAGCCCTTCTGCCCCTTGCTGAAGCCCTCCTCCAACTCCAAAATCTCGGTCCTCTGCAGGCTCCTTATCTCGGTGGCGAACTTCTCTATCGAAGCGGCGATCAGGGCTAGGGTGGACAAGAACTCGGCGTGCCGGTCCCGCTGGACGATCTGGCTGGAGATGGGCGCCGGCTTGATCTTCAGTTTCCTGCAGACGTACCGTTCCACCCTGGGATTCAGGTAGGGGAACGTTCCCACCGCCCCGGATATCTTCCCCACGGAGATGGTGTCGATTGACCTTTTCAGCCGCTCCATGTGTCTGGTGACCTCGGAAAACCAGAGGGCGAATTTGAGCCCCAAGGTTATCGGCTCTGCATGGACGCCGTGGGTCCTGCCCATCATGGGGGTATGCTTGTGTTGAAGAGCCCGTTTTCTGATGATCTTGGCCGTTACCTGCAGATCCTCCAAGATCACCAGGCCGGCTTCCTTCATCAGCACGGAGAGCGACGTGTCGAGAATATCCGACGAGGTCATTCCGAAGTGGATGTACTTGCCTTGCTCCCCGATATTCTCAGCCACGTTGGTGACGAAGGCGATCACGTCGTGTTTGGTCTTCTCCTCGATCTGCAGGATCCGCTTGACGTCGAACTTGGCCTTCCTCTTGATGGTGCGCACCGCAGACTTGGGAATGACTCCCAGACCGGCCATGGCCTCGCAGGCCAGTATCTCGATGTCCAGCCATTTCTGGAATCTGTTCCGGTCGGACCAGAGGTCCTTCATCCGGGGAGTAGTGTATCGTTCGATCATCTTTGAAATCCTCTTATCGGCCCATAAGTCATTATAAGGCGTGGAGTGGTTCCCCTGTCATCCCAAGACTCAGGGACAAGCTTTGTTGAGGTTGCGAAATCCCGCCGCGGCGGGGCCGCTGTCCGGAGCGTTTTACCCTCCCTCTGACTCCCTCCCATAAAGGGAGGGAGAACCGTGCTTCCTCTCCCTTCGTGGGCTCCACCATTCGACAGGCACATGGTGCTGACCGAAGTCCAAGCATAGACCTGCCACGGGTCGGAGAGGACCCAGGAGCGGGTGACTGGAACTTGGCGGACAGCCGCACTTGATTCCCAGACTGAGTGCCAAAGCAAGCCTTGTCCCTACGCTCCCACCTGCCTCCATTATTTGTCCACCTTTTTCCAATCCTCCAGGAATTTCTTTATCCCGATGTCGGTGAGGGGATGTTTGGTCAACTGTTCAATCACCTTGAAGGGGATGGTGGCGATATCCGCTCCCATGGTGGCGGCCTCGACCACGTGCAGCGGATTCCTTATGCTGGCCACGATCACCTCCGTGGCGACCTCGTAGTTCTCGAAGATGGTCACGATGTCCTCCACCAGGTCCATTCCCACATGGCTAGCATCGTCCAATCTTCCCACGAAGGGACTGACGAACGAGGCACCCGCCTTGGCGGCCAAAAGAGCCTGGATAGGGGAGAAGATCAAGGTGCAGTTGGTCCGAATCCCCTTGGAACTCAACATCTTTATGGCCTTCAGACCCTCCTTGCACATGGGGATTTTCACCGCCACGTTCTTGTGCAGCTTGGACAACTCCTCCGCCTCCTTAACCATCCCGTCCGCATCCAGGGCCACCACCTCGGCGCTCACCGGGCCGTCCACCACTTCGCATATGTTTTTTATTATGGTTCTGAAATCACCCTTGCCTTTCTCCTTGGCCAGCAGGGTGGGATTGGTGGTCACGCCGTCCAAGATGCCGATGCTGGCGGCCTCTTTTATCTCATCCAAGTTAGCGGTGTCGATGAAGAATTTCATAGGTTGACCTCCGGTCTGTTGCGGAGTGCAAATCTTCAGGTTTACGTTGGGGCCGAAAAGTCACAGAAGCCAAAGGAATTGCACTCCGATCTGGGTTCAATATTTGACCTCGACAAGATAGAGTCCGCGAGCTGGTGCCGTTGGACCTGCTTTCCTCCTGTCTTTCGCCTTTATGATGTTAACGAAATCTGCAACTGAAAAATAGCCTCTTGCCACTTCAACCAAGGTCCCCACCAGGCTTCTGACCATGGTGTGAAGAAATCTATTGGCCTCAATCTCAAATGTGAGTCGGTCTCCGTCCCACTGCCAGGCAGCACGAATCACGTTGCACAAGTTATTCTCCTTGGATGAGTCAGCCACGCAGAAGGAGGAGAAGTCGTGTTCGCCTTCGATGTTTTCAGTGGCTTTGACCATCTCGTCTGTATTCAGAGAATAAAGAACCTCCCACGCATATCTTCTCAAGAGCGCGGTTCTGCGTCGGCAGATTCTGTACTGGTAGAGCCGGCTGGCTGCACCGTACCTGGAGTGAAAGTCGGGGTCCGCCTCCTGTATCTTTTTGATCACCACATCGTGGTGAAGCAGTCCGTTCAATCCCTCGAGAATCGATTCGGTCTCCAGCGGGTTGTCGGTCTTGAAATTTGCCACCTGGCCGAGGGCGTGTACTCCCACGTCGGTCCGGCCCGCTCCGATCAGGTTGACCTCATGTCGCAAGATGGTTTTGAGTTTCTCCTGGATATCGCCCTGAACCGTGCGAAGCTTGGGCTGCACCTGCCAGCCGTGGAAGTCCGTTCCGTCATATTCGATCTCAAGTTTTATGTTCCTATGCATCCGGTGTTCTCTCAAACCACCTTGAGCAAATAAGATAGTCCTACCAGAGCGAAAATCAAGCACAAAAACAGAAAGTCGACCGGCCTGAAGGTAAGCCTCTGAAACGAGCTTCGCCTCTGCCCGCTCCGAAAGCCCCGTGCGTCCAAGGCCAGGGCCAGCTCATCCGCCTTTCTGAACGAGGAGATGAAGAGGGGAATCAGCAATGGCAGGGTTCTCTTCACCTTCTTGATCAGCCCTCCTTCGAAGGATGCCCCGCGGGACATCTGGGCCTTCTTCAGGGTGATAGCCTCCTCCAACAGCAGGGGGACGAATCTCAGGGAGATCATGGTGATCAAGGAGAGCTCCTCAACCGGGAATCTGAATCTCTTAAGAGGAGAGAAGAACCTGAAAACGGCATCGGTCATCTCCACCGCCTGGGTGGTGAGGCTGAGGAATGCCGCCGAAAAAATGAAGATGCCGATCCTCCAGCTATAGACCGCCCCGTTGAGAACGCCCTGCCGGCTCACCTTTATCAGTTTGAGGTCCCAGAAGCCGGATGTTTCGGTCGGGGCGAACAGAATGTGCAGGACAAAGGTGAGCACAAACAGCCAGAAGAACGATTTCAGGTTGCGGAAAAAGTAGGGAAGAGGGACCTTGGACATCAAGGAAAGGAAGACCAAAAACAGCGATATCAGAAGATATATGCGCAGATCGATGGTTGCCACGGTCAGGATCATCACGCCCAAGATCATCGCCAGCTTGGTCCTGGGGTCCAGCCGATGAATGACCGAGTCGGCGGGAACGTATTGCCCCACCGTTATGTTCTCCAAGAAGGCCATAGAATCCGACCTGAGGTCATGTTCTGGTTTCTATCGACGCCGCCAATATATCAGGTCCTGTTCTCTTTGTCAAACGCAAACTCATCAGACCGGGAAAGGAAGGGAGAGGAACAATGGCTAAGAGTCAAGATGTTAGTTCGCGGTGCCCTTCAGGATGAACCCTCACCCCGGACTCTGGTGATCGCAGGTCGTGACGAGGGGCGGAGAGCAGATCAATTCCTCACAGCTGATTATTGTGATTAAGCTGATAAGCCCTCTCGCAAGGTCCGCTGTGAGCATTTGCTTAATAGATTCGCTGCGCTCACCACAAGTCTGCTTCATCAGCTGTGAATGATGTTAATCGCAGATAAGGCAGGGCTTCAACTTCCTCCCTAACGGAAGTGCGGTGTAGAGGTCAACTGGATTGGGGGCACCGGTGACCATGGGGGCTAACCCTTATCTCTGAAGCGTCCGGAGTGCGACCACCAAGAGAAAAACAGTCAAGACCAATTGTCCCAGGCAACCAAAGCTGGGAACCTGTGGTCTCTGGGTAGACTTTATGGTGGCGTAATCAAACGAAGTTCCACTGCCCCAGGAGCAGCCGGTCACGTATACATTGCCGAGATCGTCCACGGCAATGGCGGACGCCTGGTCGTACGCACCTGCCCCGCCATCGTATCTTGCTACCCAGGCGATGTCTCCGTGGGGAAGATACTTTACCGTAGCATAATCCTGAGACATGCCCCCGCTGCTTGCTCCGGTGACATAGAAGCAGCCGGCGGCGTCGACGGCTACAGCTTCGGCAGCGTCGCCTTCGCTATCAGGTCCATTGTATCTCCTGATCCAGGCGGTGTCTCCGTTGGAGAGATACTTCACCGTGGCATAGTCTAAGTTGGTGGGGCTGTCCCAACTGAAGCCGGTTACGCAGACTCCTCCCCAGGAGTCGACCGCCAAAGCGCAAGCTTCGTCCCGGTCGTTTGCCGGGCCGTCGTATCTGGCCGTCCAGGCGGTGTCCCCGTCTGGCAGATACTTGATGGTTACATAGTCACGCAAAGACGCTGCAGAATTGCTGTAGCCGGTAACATACGCATTGCCCCCATCATCCACGGCCAGAGCGGCAGCCCGGTCTTCTCCGTTGGACGGACCGTTGTATCTTTTGGCCCAAACCTGATTCCCGGCCGGTCCATACTTGACGGTTACATAGTCGAAGTTAGCCAGACCACCCCAGCTAAAGCCGGTCACATAGGCGTTTTGAGAGTCGTCCAGGCAGATCGCCAAAGCTTGATCGAAACCGTTGGCCGAGCCGTTGTACCTCGCGACCCAGGCGGTATCTCCGTTGGGGTAGTATTTGATAGTAGCGTAGTCATGTGAACTACCGCTCCCGGAGCTCGCCCCGGTCACGTAGACGCTGCCGGAATCGTCGAGGACTAAAGCGTAAGCTTCGTCTTCACCGCCGGCGGGTCCGTCGTATCTTCTTGCCCAAAGCTGCGTTCCATCCGGATCATACTTAATGGTGAGATAGTCTAAGTCGGCAGCGCCACCCCAACTCGATCCGGTGACGTAAACGTTGCCGGAGTCGTCCACGGCTGCGGCGCGGGCTTTGTCGTCACCGTTGGCCGTTCCGTTGTATCTTTTTACCCAGGCGGTATCTCCGGTGGAGAGATACTTGATGGTGGCGAAATCGGACAACGTGCCGCTGGCGGGGCTCTCTCCTGTAACGTATACATTGCCCGAATGGTCGACGGCCAGCGCAGCAGCTTTATCCTCGCCGTTGGCCGGTCCATTGTATCTTCTCACCCAGGCGGTGTCGACCTGGCCGAAAGCCGGAGCCAACAAGGCAGGGAATACGGCCAAGAACAGAGTTGCTGTGAAGATGGTCAATGTGGATACGGGCACGGTGGTTTCCTTACTCAGGGAACCGGAACGCTGGTAGGGTGCAGCTTCAGTTTTGTCTTATCCGTTTCCTGTCATTTCCGCACTGAGAAGATTCAAGGTCGACCTTGGTCGGCACTCTTTTGATCGGCGATGATCGGGTGAGGCGTTAACACAAATGTATGTCTTCGTCGGCACATGTGCGCACTCTGAGGCTGTGTCCGATGTTCATACGTCCGGATGGTATGACTCAGTTGGGAAGGCGGCCGATCGTGGGGTGGTCAGGATCCTGCAAGTTCATGATTGCGAACCGAGGCGCAGCAACCTCGTGATGATTGAGAGATGAGGGGATTGCTTCGTCCCCTGCGCCCATACGGGCGGTCGTCTGACCGGGTCCTCGCAATGACGGGGTGGGCCCACCGAGCGGGCGGAGGCGAGGTGTACGGGTGTCCGTGTGGTCGTCGTCGTTTCCTCACAGCTGATTATTATGATTAAGGTGAGGAAAGCCTTGCCCCGACAGGTCTGCTATGAACATCTGCTTAATAGATTCGCTATGCTCACCACAAGTCCGGTTCATCAGCTGTGAATGATCCCTACCACACATAGGCGGGGGTTCAACCCCCGCCCTAACAGAGAGGCGACCTGCAGGCGGCGGATACATGAGGGGATTGCTTCGTCCCCTGCGCCCATACGAGCGGTCGTCTGACCGGGTCCTCGCAATGACGTTCAACGCCAACCCCGGAGGCCAGAACTACAGGAGGGTGTTGCAGTGAGCGAGGAAATGCAGGCAGTTTTAGGTTGCGAATCTCGAATTTTGTGTGTAACTTCCCTGCGATATGAACAGATTCGTTGAGGAGATCGTTGGACTGATATGCAAGGAGACAGACCTCGCCAAACAGGAGGTCGAGAGTTTGGTGGAGGTTCCCCCGGATCATAAGTTAGGGGACTATGCCTTTCCTTGTTTTGTCCTCGCCAAGAAGTTCAAGAAGGCCCCGAATCAGATTGCGGGTGAGCTTGCCCTCCGACTGAGGGCCACCGATCTCATCGAGGAGATCTCCGCCGCCGGTCCCTATGTCAATTTCAGGGTGGACAAGGCCAAACAGGCTGAGCTTGTCCTGACCCAAGTATTCGATGAGGGGGAGGATTACGGTTCTTCTGATGAGGGCAAAGGGAAGACCATAGTAATCGACTTCTCCTCTCCGAATATCGCCAAGCCGTTCGGTATCGGGCACCTGAGGACTACTGTTATCGGAAATGCGCTCTTCCATATCTTCAGGAAGCTGGGGTACGAGGTGGTGCGAATCAACCATCTGGGGGACTGGGGCACCCAGTTCGGAAAAGTCATCCTGGCCTACAAGATGTGGGGCGATGAACGGGAATTCCTCAAGGACCCCATTTCCACGCTTTACGATCTCTATGTGAGGTTTCACAAGGAGGCGGACAAGGAGCCGGACTTGGAGGAAGAAGCCCGAGGGTGGTTCAAGAAACTGGAGGATGGAGACAAGGAAGCCACCGAGCTGTGGAAGAAATTCAGAGAGTCGAGCCTGAAGGAGTTCAACCGGGTGTACGAGATGCTTGACATAGGTTTCGACCATTACCCCGGGGAGAGCTTCTACAATGAGTTCATGGATCAGACCATCGATGAGCTTAAGGCGAAAGGTTTGGCCGAGATGAGCCAGGATGCGCTGATAGTTGACTTGGAGGAGTACAATCTACCTCCCTGCCTTCTGAAGAAAAAAGACGAGGCCACTCTTTATGCCACGCGTGACATCACCGCCGCAGTATACAGACACGAAGCCTACAAGTTCCACAAGTCCCTCTATGTGGTGGGGAGCGCCCAGAGCCTTCACTTCAGGCAGGTCTTCAAGGTGTTGGAGTTGATGGGATACGAATGGGCAAAGGACTGCGTGCACGTCGACTTCGGCTGGATCAAATTCAGGCAGGAGATGATGTCCACCCGAAAAGGAAACATAGTCCTGCTGGAAGACGTTTTGAACAAGTCGATAGAACTGGCCAGGAAGATCATAGAGGAGAAAAACCCGGAACTCGAGAACAAGGACGAGGTAGCCAGGGATGTGGGAATCGGTTCGGTGATATTTGCAGACCTGGCCACCCGGCGAAACAAGGACATAGATTTCGACTGGGATCAAGCGCTCTCCTTTGACGGGGAGACCGCACCGTACGTTCAATACACCCATGCCCGCCTGTGCAGCCTGCAGCGTAGATACGGCAAACCGGTCAGCAACAAGATCGACTGCAAAGCGTTCTCGACGGATGAGGAGTGGGGTCTTCTGAAGCTGCTGGAGGATTTCCCGGGAAGAGTGAAGGCTGCGGGGCATGCATACGAGCCGGCGTTCATCTGTTCGCATCTGATCGATCTGTGCCACACTTTCAACCGCTTCTACCAGAAGCAGAGGATCATTACCGAGGATGATAATCTGACTGCGGCGCGTATGCTTCTGGTTAAGGCCCTTCGACTCACGATCAGAAACGGACTTGCGCTTCTGGGCATAAAGGCTCCCGAGAGCATGTAGAGAGCAGATTGGGTTCCGGGTCGGGCCGCACCAGTCGCCATTTCCGGCGAATTGCCATAATTCCTTGCAGTAAAAAGACATAAGAATCGGGGGCAAACGCAACCACTGTAATATCCGCAGATGGCTACGTGTGGTAGGGTATAGGGCGGGTGAGGGTTCGACCGTAAGTCTAAAACGTGCAAGGGTTTAATCGCTGTTCTTGCAAGTGTCGCAGGATGGCACGATTTTTGTACCTTGAATCGTCTGACTCAAGTCTTCAAACCATTCTTTGCTGGAAAGAGGTGATCAAGATGAAAAAGATGAAGTTGGTCATAGTCCTAAGTCTTGCGCTTCTTCTGTTGGTTTGCGGCAAGACGAAGAACCCGGTGACGGTTCCGGGCGGGAATGAGTCGGGCGTGCAGTTCGAGTCGCTGCAGAGCGATTGCGGGGAAAACTCGGTTGATAAGATAGGCAAGGCAGCATTTGAATCGCTGCAGGGTGAATGCAATGCAAGACTCTACCAGGGTCCGCCCGAACCCTCTGCGGATACCCTGGAGGATTCGGTTCTGGTATGGTTCGACGCAGGCGCCGTGTGGGTGATGCACAAGAACGCCTTCGAGAACTGCTGTTCGGGAATAGTGAGCGAGGTGATTCAGACTCCCCAGGGCTTCGACGTCTTTGAGTATGATACGTCGACTAATCTCTGCTACTGCATGTGCTACTTCGATGTCGTGACGACGATTCAGGATGTCTTGCCCGGGGTCTATCTCATCCGTGTCTTCGACACCGCCGGCGAGTTTGTGGGCGAGGAGGCGGTGGTGGTCCCCGACGAGGGTGACACGGTAATCTTCAGCGCGCACGGCGACACCATCCTCGTGACCCACCAGGATGCCTTTTACCAATGCTGCGCAGAGATCGCAACCGACGTGGTGCAGGCTGCCGCCGGATTTGATCTGTTTGAGCGCGATACAAGCGAAGAGGCTTGCGACTGCATGTGCGACTTCGACATCGCCACCACAATCTCCGGGGTCGCTGAAGGCGAATATCTGGTGAGACTCTTCGACATATACGGCAACTTGGCGGGTTCAGAGATCGTCACGGTTTACGGATACGTCGTTCATCGGGCCGGTCATCAAGGTTTCACGGCCCGTCGCGCCTTCTGACCCGCGGGCAGCGTTGCCACTGAGTTGAAGGGCCGGTCAGAATCACCGTGGGATCCATCTCTTGGATTGCAGGCTTCGAAGTCTTGCTGCCTGCGCACGCCCAACTGATGCTGACAAGTGGAGATCAATTGCTGTTTTGGCGCGACCGCGACCATCTATCGGGTCTCGGGCGGCGTATATGTTATCAGAGTGTTTGATAGGGTGCCGGACTGCGCGGGTGAAGCGAAATTGAAGATCTCACCTGCGTGAGAAACCGTGCGGGGCAGCGCCGGATCAGTCGTTCTGCCACGAGCAAATATGAGCGTGACGCGAAACTCAACCATGAGATACAGGGTCTGCCTGATTCTGCTTGCGCTTTCCTTTCTTTTCGCGTGTGAGAAAGAGAAGAGCCCCACCGGCAGCAGCCTGGGTTTTTACTCCGAGTCCGCCAATACCGGCTGCAAGGATGGTTTCGGGGGTGGAGCTCTGAGTTCTCCTGGTGGATCGGTGATTCTGAGTTCGTTTAACGACACAATCCGAGTTTTCCACGCCAATGCCTATTACAACTGCTGCTCCGACATCCAGACGGACGTGGTGAAGACCAGGTTGGGCTACGACATCTTGGAGGTCGACCATGGAGACACCTGCGATTGCATGTGCTATGTTGACATCACCACGTTGGTTTGCCACGTCCCCATGGGGACACATCTGATCAGGCTGCTTGACACCAACGGGGGGCTGGTCGAGCGGGGCTACGTGGTCGTCAAGCCGGACGACTCGGGGGGGCCTGGCCAGCCGTGATCTGAGACAAGTGCCCACAGTCACGTGCCCTCTCTCTTGACTTGACCGCAGCAGAGAGGTTTGCCTTTCCTTTAACTTGGCCTTCGATCGTTTTCAGCGTTTCTGAGCAGTCCCAAATTACTGCAATAATCAATCGGATATAGTTGTGGTCCTCTGCTCGGACATCCTTCGGATCTGCCGATACAGGGTATGAGGTTCGGGGGGGCATTCCTCCCGCCCACAAGCCATCCTGGATTTACCACCGAAATATGGCTTGACATTTGGCTGTCAGGATGAGTTATTCTACGAGGGAGGTCATCATTCTCTTTTACAGACATCTGATGATTTGGGAGAGCCATGATTAGAACCAAGAAGGGATCGGGTGCCCCGATGCCGGGGGAACTGCCGGTTTTGCCGCTGATGAGCACGGTCATCTTCCCGTTGGGCATCTCCACCATCCAGGTGTGGTATGAGCAGAACCTGAGACTGCTGGAGGCAGGGGCGAAAAGAGGTGACATAATCGCTCTGTCCTTTGCCCGCACCACCGACATGGATCAGCTCACCACACAGGAACTGTCCGTCGGCGGAACCGCAGCAAAGATCATAAGGATCGAGAAGTTCGGTGAGGGGGGAAAACAGATCACGGTTCAGGGATTGAAGAGAATTCGCCTGAAGGAGTTCACCCGGACCGAGCCTTACCTGGTGGCGAAGGTGGAATATCTGGAAGAGACGGGAGGAGATCCGGAAGAGAAGAGGCGAGAGGCAAACAGGATCGTGGAGCTGGTCAAAAAGCTGGTGGAGCTCGATGCGACCTATCCGGCCGAGCTTTATCACATCTGCAGCATGAATGCGGACACTCCCGGGAAGCTTGCGGATATGATAGCATCGGCATTTCACTTCGATCTCTCTGCCAAGCAGGCCATTCTGGAGGAGTTGGACATCAGGAAAAGGCTGGGCAAACTGTCCCATCTGCTGAAGACGGAGATCGGCAAGGCTGAGCTCTCCAAGAACGTCACCTTCGACGCGCGCCGCGATCTGGAGAAGAGAATAAAGCAGCAGGTTTTGCGCGAGGAGATGAAGACCATAAAGGAGGAGTTGGGAAACGGAGGGCTTCACGAAAAGGAAGTTACGGAGCTGAGAGGCAAGATCAAAGAATCGTCTCTTCCTCCTTACGCGGAAAGGCAGGCCCTGTTAGAGGTGGAGAGATTGCGGTTGATATCCACCGCCTCTGCCGAATACGGCATGGTGAGAAATCACCTGGACTGGCTTATGTCTCTGCCCTGGACAAGGACGAGCTGCGGAGAGGTGGATATAGAGAGATTAGAGGCGATCCTGGGCCAGGAGCACTTCGGTCAGGAGAAGGTGAAGGAAGGCATCCTGCAGCTGTTCAGTATTCGAAAGCTGAGGAAAGACTTAAAGGGCATCGTGCTTTGCTTCCTTGGACCGGCTGGAACCGGCAAGACCTCCCTGGCTCAAACCATAGCCAAAGCCCTGGGAAGGAAGTTCGTCAGGGTGAACTTGGCCGGGGTCAGAGACGAGGCTGAGATCAAGGGGCGGCGCTCGACTTACGGCGAGGCATTTCCGGGAAAGATGCTGAGCGCCATAAGAGAGGCCGAATGCACCAATCCCCTGATCATGATCGAGGGAATGGGCAAGATGGGAACCGAGAGCCTGAGAGGGGATCCGGCAGCCGCTCTGGCAGAGGCTTTGGACCCGGAGAGAAATTCGAGCTTCGTGGACAACTATCTGGGAGTTCCGTTCGATCTCTCGGATGCTATCTTCGTGACCGCCGCCTCGGTTCCCGAGGAGATTCCGGGCCCGCTTTTCGATTTGATGGAGATGATCGAGTTCTCCGGATTCATCGAAGAGGAGAAGTTGGAGATCGCCAAGAAGTTCATCCTTCCCATGCTGCTGAAAAGGCACGGCCTGTCCGAGCGGGACATACAGTGCACCGACGGCGCATTAAGAAAGGTGATAAGGCAGTACACCGTCGAAGCGGGAATAAAGAGCCTGCAGAGAGAGCTGGAGGAGATCTGCCGCAAGTGCGCCCGGGCCAAGGCCTCCCGGAGCTCGCTTCCCTGCCGGATAACCAAGGACAATCTGGAAGAGTATTTGGGGATGCCGATCTACATCCCGGACATAGTTCCGAAACAACCAGGCATCGGGGTGGCCATAGGGCTTGCCTGGACAGAGGCGGGGGGGGATCTGATGCTGATCGAGGCCTTGAAGATGAGGGGCAGCGGGCAGGTGATATTCACCGGACAGCTGGGTGAGATTATGAAGGAGTCGATCCAGGCCGCGCACAGCTACGTTCGCTCCAAGGCGGAGATGCTGGCCATCAACTATGATGATTTCACCACCTACGACATTCACATTCATTTCCCGTCCGGTTCCATTCCCAAGGACGGGCCGTCGGCGGGCATCACCGTGTCGTTGGCCATTGCCTCGGTGATGAGCGATCGGCCGATAAGAAACGACATGGCCATGTCCGGCGAGATCTCGTTGCGGGGCAGAGTGCTTCCGGTGGCCGGGGTGAGGGAGAAGATCTCGGCCGCACATCGCGTGGGAATCCGCAACGTGATGCTGCCCAAGGGCAATGAGAAAAACCTTTTGGACCTGCCGGAAAAGATCAAGAGGGAGACCGAATTCATCTTCGTGGAGAGAATCGAAGAGGTGTTCAAGCATGCGCTGATGGAACCTGACGAAAGTCAGAGGGGGATCGAGGAGATACTGAGAAAAGAGCTGGGGAAGATGGCCAAGATGGAGAAACGAAAGAGCGCAAAAAGAAAGAAGCCGGCCAGAAAGGTGGCCAGGAAGCGATAGGAGCTGCGACACAAAGAGTGATGCCTGGCCCCGCTCGAATCCGGGATTACCCGGGCCGCAGACACAACAAGGTCTCAATCGTTTCCTTGCCGGGGAAAGAGAAGGTGAAACCCGGTTGACCCTGCTCATCTTCGATGAGAGAATTCAAGAACCAGGCACAGATGGCGATAATTGTAATAGAACTTCTGCGTTTCCGATCGCGCCGCGATCAGCAGGATGGGTCGGGGAGGGGACCGGGAATCAGGTCAGCGCTCGAGCAGAACAAAGGCGGTTTTCGTGTCCGAAAGAATCTTGGTGGTAGACGATGAGTTGTTCGTAAGGGAGTTGCTTCTGGAGTTCCTAAGCTCCCAGGGTTACGAGGTTTCGCTGGCCGACTCCGGAGAGAAGGCGGTCAGGCTGATTGAAAGCGAGCCCGCCAACGTGGCCCTGGTGGATTTGAAAATGCCGGGGATCGACGGCATAGAGACCTTGAGACAGATCAAGAGAGCGGCCCCGGATACCGTCACCATCGTCATGACCGGATATCCCACCATCGAGAGCTCCATTGAGGCGCTGCGCTGCGGGGCTTGCGACTACGTGGTGAAGCCCTTCAAGCTGAATGATCTGAACTCGTCCATCGTGAAGGCCCTGCATGAACACAAGCTGAAAGATCAGACCGCCAGACTCGAGCAGCGTATCGCGCAGCTGGAGACAGAATTGGAGAAGTCCTCCACTTCCCAAGGGAATAATTGAGATCTCTTTGGAATTTCCCGTCCGACCAATGCCTGGAAGCCGCATCCTGAATGCAGATATTCCCGGGTGCGCACCCGCAAGCTTCGCTTTCATCAGGAACTCGGAACGAACTCTGGCCCTCTTCGGCGGCAGGATCCCAGAGGATCAGCGGCGTAAAGTTTTCAGGCTTCGCCCGGAAGACCGGGGCGGTCGAAGTCTTAAAGTCCGAAACAGGGAAAAACCATGAAATTGCCAGAACTATACAAGAAACTCTTGGATGAATACGAGCAGGTACTGGGCGTCACCCAGTCCATATTGGCCGCACTGAAGGGGGGAGAAGGTGAGGAGAAACTCAATCCCCTCCTGGAGAAGAAGAAAGCATTGGGCAATGGCATTGCCCGCCTGACCCAGCAGATTGCCTCGAGCAGCATAGGGCGCGACTCCCGCTCCGATCTGAGCACGCTGACGGAGGTGAAGGACCTTCTCCGGCGGGTTACCGAAAAGGCGGAGTTGCTTCAACTGGCCGAAGAGAAGATCCAGGATTTCCTCCGGAGGAGGGAGTAGAGTCGAGTGCAGCGGGCTGACGGCGGGCTTTCAAGGACCGCGGCGATGATATCGGACTACCTGCCAACGAGAGTCCTTGTTGCCTGGCCACAAGAGATGTAATGACCGGATACATTTCGGACACCCGAGAGAGTTTTTTGGAATATAGTTTATGGAGGGTTGAGTTTCAATTTTAGTTTTTGTATAGGAGTCATTTTGTTGATACCTCCATGAGG
>Ga0180436_10000634_pt1 | contig 35532 bp, 30 predicted proteins | sample SS_ome_2_FD_132434 | JGI IMG/M metagenome (GOLD analysis project Ga0180436, IMG submission 132434) | Hypersaline lake sediment archaeal communities from the Salton Sea, California, USA - SS_3_S_2 metaG | ecosystem: Environmental > Aquatic > Non-marine Saline and Alkaline > Hypersaline >... | reverse complement strand
TCTCCCTGCAGTTCAAAACACCGGTACCGCCCATCATAGACGACATGCTGCAGGCCGGCTTGCAGGCCGGCGTCGGCCCCATGGCCGCAGTGGCCGGTGCCGTTGCGGCCCATGTTGGTATGGATTTATTAAGCCTTTCACCTGAAATAATTGTTGAAAATGGCGGTGATGTTTTTCTGCAGACGAACCGAACGGTAACGATTGGAATCTTTGCAAATCAATCTGTTCTCAATTTGCGATTGGGGATTGAGATGGTATGCCAAAACAGTCCCTTGTCGGTTTGCACGTCTTCCGGCACTTTCGGCCATTCGCTTAGCCGGGGCAGGGCAGATGCGGTTACCGTCCTTTCGCCATCCTGCCCACTGGCCGATGCAGCCGCAACGGCTATCGGCAACCTGGTGGGATCAAAGTCTGATATCGATGCGGCACTTGAGTTTGGCAAACATATCAAAGGGGTACAAGGAATGATTATCATCAAGGATGACAAGGCTGGCATCTGGGGTGACATGAAAATCGTTCGTCTATAAACGCGGAGCGCCCGGCGTGAATCTAAAAAATAGGTTGAGTTTTGGGGCTTAAAAAGGTAATCAGTAATCTTATTCATCCTTATGCGGTAAGTGAAAGTCGATGAAACCTGATCGGGTCATAGCGTGTGGAATTGCGTTAACTGGCTAAATTAAATTGGTGCTGGAATAGAAAAATGAAAACCATGTGGGCACCCTGGCGGATGGAATACATTCTTGCGGACAAAGAACCAACGTGTATTTTCTGTGATGCGCTGGGAGAAAAAGACGACTTAACACTATATAAAGGCAACACCACGTTGGTGGTAATGAACAAATTTCCATATATTAACGGACACTTACTGGCTTCACCCAAGCGGCACATTGCCGCGCTGGACCAACTGAGTCCAGCGGAAATGTCGGATTTGCTCATGACCGTAGATCGGTCCATCGACATCCTCAAAAGCCAGATGGCTCCGGATGGATTTAATGTGGGGCTTAATTTGGGTCGTGTCGCCGGTGCCGGTGTAGAAGCGCATCTCCATTTTCACATTGTGCCGCGATGGTTTGGCGATGTGAACGCGCTGGCAGTCTTTGCCGACGTGCGTGTCATACCCGAGCATTTACTGGAGACCTGTCAGAAGTTGAAACCGTTTTTTGCCCAGTTACCGGCTGATATCGCTAAAGGGCGCTGACAAAGCCCGGGTCATTTGCTTTAAAATAGGGGAGACTGTGATGAAAAAAATTAAGTTCGTTTTCTGGCTGATACTGATCGTATTTTTGGCCTTACTGGCATATCAAAACTGGGACTACTTCATGTCGCAGCATGGATTGCGAATCAACTTGTTCGTGGCCGAATACCAAACGCCACCCTTGCAGAATGCCGTCCTGCTTCTCATTTTTTTCTTCGCGGGATTGTTAATTGCATACTTTTTCACCTTATTCGAACGTTTCAAATCCCAACGAACCATCAAATCAATGACCGCCTCGTTAGAAATGAGTGAAAAACTCCTGGATGAACTGAAAAAGGAGATTCAAACACTCAAGGGCGAACCTCCGGCAACATTGGAGACTGCCCATGAAGATAGCCCGGACCATGAAACCAAGGATTCTAATGTTTCATGAGCCCCCGTGGTACCACCCCGATGATGCGGCAGTATCTGGAAGTCAAACAGACCTATCCAGATGAAATCCTTTTCTATCGCATGGGGGATTTTTATGAAATGTTTTTCGAAGATGCCGAACTGGCATCCCGCCTGCTTGACATCACGCTAACTTCTCGAAATAAAAAGGCCGAATCTCCCATACCCATGTGTGGAGTTCCTTATCGCGCCGTTCAGACTTACATCGCGCGTTTAATCAACCTGGGTTACAAAGTTGCTATTTGTGATCAAGTGGAGGATCCGTCCGTGGCTCAGGGGCTGGTAAAACGTGAAGTTGTTCGCGTCATCACACCGGGCATGGTTTTGGAAAACGAACTATTAGATGAGAAATCAAATAACTACGTCTTAGCCGCCATCATTGAAAAAAATCTTATCGGGGTTTCGTATTTAGATGTATCCACAGGAACGTTTCGGGTAACAGAAAGCAACAATCTGGATGAAATCATTCAAGAAACGTACCGCATCACCCCCAAAGAAGTGCTTTTGCCAAGCGTAAGCGGTGATACCGCTTTCGAGGCGTATATCGATGCCGTTCAAAATCTGAATCCATCCCGGTTATCGCCCAAGGCTTTTGATTATCCCCAGGCCAAGGAACGACTCCTCAGGACCTTGGGGACTATTTCCCTGGAGGGTTTTGGTTGCGACCGGCTCCGTCCGGGTTTACGTGCTGCCGGCGCATTGATTTTTTACGTTCAGGAGACCCAAAAACAAGCCATTGCTCATATCCGCAGTATTGAACCCTATCGTTTGGATAACTATCTGTTTTTGGATGACCAATCATATCAAAACCTCGAAATCGAAAAAAATTTACGCACCGGTACACGCAAAGGAGCCCTGATCTCTGTTTTGGATCAGACTGTCACGGCGATGGGCAGCCGCATGCTGAAACAATGGATCCGCTATCCCTTAACCGATGCGAGCCGGATTGAATCCCGTTTTAACGCCATTGATGAAGCCCGCAAATTGTATCAAGCCACCCAAGCCATTCGTGATTGTTTACAGGAGATCCATGATATTGAGCGCCTGCGCAGCAAGATATCCATGGGGCATGCCAATGCACGTGATTTGTTGTCCCTGAAACAATCTCTGCAGCAATTGCCATCGCTGGAAACTCAGCTGGAGACCTACCGGTCACCGCTGTATGAAGCAAATTATGACGGTGCGGCATTGATTCGTCTGGCCAAACAGATTGATGCGGCCATCCGGGATGATGCCGCGCCGACCCTGCATGAGGGTGGCATCATTCGAGAGGGGTTTGATCCGGATCTGGACGAGCTGATCCAAATGACTCGGGACGGCAAATCCTGGCTGATTCGATTAGAAGCGCAAGAGCGGGAACGAACCGGCATCACGTCCCTCAAGGTTCGGTATAATAAAGTCTTTGGATATTATCTCGAAATCCCCAAGTCTCGCCTGGATGCGGTGCCTTCGGAATACATTCGCAAACAAACCCTCGTAAATGCCGAACGATTTATCACCCCGGAACTCAAAGAATTTGAAGAAAAGGTTACCAATGCCGAAGGCAAACGCGCGGAGTTGGAGTTCTCCATTTTTAATGATTTGAAGACTCAGGTTGTGCAAAGCAATGCCGACCTACAACGGCTTGGTGATTTTTTGGCCCGATTGGACTGCCTGTTGGCACTGACCATTATTTCCCAAAACAACAATTATACCCGGCCTGCCATCAACTCAGAAGGGCGTCTTCAAATCGAAGACGGCCGGCATCCTGTCATCGAAAAAATGATACCCGGCGAGCGATTTGTGCCCAATACCATCGATATGGACAATCAGAACAACCAGGTCATCATCATTACCGGTCCCAATATGGCCGGTAAATCAACGGTCCTGCGCCAGGTAGCCCTCACCGTACTGATGGCCCAGATGGGCTCCTTTGTTCCTGCGGCCAAAGCCGCCATCGGGATCACGGATCGCATTTTCACACGCGTGGGCGCGCTGGACAATTTGTCCCAGGGTCAGAGCACTTTTCTGGTGGAAATGCAGGAAACAGCCAATATCCTCAACAACGCCACTGCAGACAGCCTGGTGATCATGGATGAGATCGGGCGCGGCACCAGTACCTATGATGGCTTGAGTATTGCCTGGGCAGTGGCGGAATTTTTGCATGACAGCAATGACGTTGGCGTCAAAACCTTATTCGCCACGCATTATCACGAATTAACCGAACTTTCTAAAGAAAAGCAGCGCGTTCAGAATTTCAATATTACCGTTAAAGAATGGAATGATGAAATTATTTTTCTGCGCAAACTGGTCCCCGGTGGTACCAACCGCAGCTACGGCATTCAAGTGGCACGACTGGCAGGCATCCCTGACACGGTCATTACGAGGGCCAGGCGGATTCTTGCCGATATTGAGAACGGCAACCACGCGCTTCCCAGTGAAGCGGATACCCGAAAATTCAAAGCGCATCAAAAAGGGATGCCCGTTCAACTGGAGCTGTTTACGGGCTATGATCAGGTCATTGCCCACAAGCTGGCCAAGATCGACACCAGTCAAATGACGCCCATGGAAGCTCTCAATTTTCTGCATGCGCTACAAGAAAAAATAAAAATGGGTCAAGGCCTATTATGACTTGCATTCATGCCCATAATCGGAAGCACTGGACACTTTTAGCGATATCGATTTTTGTTTTTATTGCCTTGGGAATTGGGGTTGTTGATTCGGCTTGGGCCACAACGCCCAAGGATATCTATTTAAAAGCGGACAAGAAATATCTGCGGCTGAAAAAGAATCCCAAACTTCAGAAATATCGAGACCAATGGTTTGCCTGTATCGATCTATTTAAAGCGGTCTACCGCCATGATCCCAATGGCCCCTGGGCGGCAGCCGGCATGTATAAAACCGGCGAGCTTTACTATGAACTTTATAAACGCTCTTTCAAAAAATCTGATAAAACCGAAGCACTGGACACCCTGCAGCGCGTTGTCAAGCGTTATCCGAAAAGCCAGTATCGCCAAAAAGCCCAGGTCATGCTTGAATCCATCCGGTCCAAGTCACCGCCACCGAAACCGGAGAAAAAAACCACCAAACAAGATACGCTCATGCGTCGGGCTGAAAAGTGCTATCAACGCCTTCTCAGCAACCCGCGCAAATTGAAATACCGGGACCAGTGGCTTAGGTGCATCAACGCCTACAAGGACGCCCAAGACGCCGATCCCAACGGCATCCGCGCCGCCGAAGCTCTCTATCGTTCCGGTAGTTTGACCTACCAATTATATCGGCGTTCCTTCGCGAACAAGGACAGGACCCGGGCCCTGGCCTTGTTGAAACAAGCACATGAGTCTTACCCCGGAACCACGTATGCCCGCGAAGCCGCCAAAAAAATTGGGACAATCACCGGGCAACCCGTGGAACCGGAGAAGGCGGGGACTCCGGATGCCATTCAGCAGATGATCGCTGATTCCCAAAATGCCATGTCCCCCGCCAAACCGGCAACCACCACAAAGCCAGGATCACCTGCTTCGGTGCAGGGCCTGCGCCACTGGTCTAACCCCAATTACACCCGGATAGTGATAGACGCCGATCGGGCAACTTCGTATCGGCATCGTTTGCTCAACCAGGACCCGGCAATTCGAAAACCCAAACGTCTTTATGTCGATCTGGACCACAGCCGTTTGGGTGATAAAATTGAAAAAGTGGTACCCATCAATGACAATTTGTTGAGCAATGTGCGCGCGGGGCAATATACGCCCGAATCTGTCCGCGTTGTTGTGGATATCAAGTCCTTTAAAACCTATAAAATTTTCTCTCTACGCAATCCCTTTCGAATCGTTATCGATGTATGGGGGCTTAATGGCTCCGCGGCAAACAGGCCGCCCAAGGTCGATGGCACCAGTCCGGATATTGAGGATTTACCCCCCGGGGCTTTGGCAAAACAGTTGGCACTCGGGGTCCAAAGAATTGTTATCGATCCGGGGCACGGCGGCCGTGATTATGGGGCGCCCGGATACTATAAAGGTGTGCATGAGAAGAAGATTGTGCTGGCCCTTGCGAAAAAATTAGCCCGGAAAATACGTTCGGAACTTGGATGTGAGGTGTTTTTAACCCGGGAAACAGACAAGTACTTAACCCTGGAAGAACGCACGGCCATTGCGAATACCCGCAATGCTGATCTGTTTATATCGATCCACACCAATTCCGCCAAAGATCGCCGGGCCTACGGTTTCGAAACCTATTTTCTAAATTTGGCCACCGACGATGAAGCCATCCGTGTAGCCGCTTATGAAAATGCCACCTCAGAAAAAAACATCAGCGATCTTCAAACCATTCTGACAGACCTGATGCAAAACGCTAAAATCAATGAATCCAGCCGGTTGGCCACCTATGTCCAGAACAATTTATACAAGCACATGCGCCATTCCTATCAAAAAATTAAAAACAAGGGCGTTAAACAAGCACCGTTTTATGTGCTTTTGGGTGCCCAAATGCCGGCCATACTAATTGAATCCTCGTTTATTAGCAATCCACGCGAATGTAAGCGTTTGACGAACCCTCAGTACCAGCAAAAACTGTGTGAGGGCATTGTCAAGGGCATCCGCGCCTACATCAAGGAAACCAATCCAACCGCTTTATTCAAACCACCATCGACCGCCTCCAAAAATGGATAAGCTGCATGTGGGTTCTTTGGTTTTTTCAGAGTATGAAAATTTTAACAACTGATATAATATTCAGTTCAATGTATCTTCATGATCATTTCGACGCATAAAAGCGCTCCCCACGCGCCTACTTACGTGATATTAGCCTGCGGTATTCTGGCCATATCCACCGGTGCGATTTTCGCACGGCTGGCCGATGCGCCCGCATTGGTTACCGCTGCCTATCGCGTTGGCCTGGCCTCGCTCATTCTGGTGCCGCTGGCCTGTATCAAGGGCTGGGATGAGCTACGCCATCTGACCTTAAAAGACCTGGGTGGCGTCACCCTATCCGGTTTTTTTTTGGCATTGCATTTTGCGACCTGGATCTCGTCACTCAAATATACTTCCATTGCCAATAGCGTTGTGCTGGTAAACATGAGTCCCTTGTGGGTAGGCCTGCTGGCGCCCCTGGTCTTAAAGGAAAAGGTCCGCCGGGCAACCATGGTAGGTATTTTATTAAGCGTCACCGGCTGTCTCATTATTGGATCAAGCGATTTGGTGGCCGGCAGCCAGACGATATGGGGTGATTTTTTGGCAGTTATCGGTGGCCTCTGCCTGGCTGGATATTTAATGGCCGGCAAACAGGTGCGCTCGCGGCTTTCGCTGCTCAGTTACGTCGCCATGTGCTACGGTAGTGCCGCCTTTGTGTTATGGCTCCTGGTCCTTGCCATGGGCTTGCAAATATACGGCTTTACATACCAGACTCAAGCAGCTTTTTGGGGGATGGCGATTGTATCCCAGGTTATCGGACATAGTTGTTATAATTGGGCTTTACGTTATTGCAGCACGTCTTTGGTCGCACTGAGTCTACTGGGTGAACCGGTTGTGAGCACCCTATTGGCTTTCATTCTTTTTAATGAGGGCTTGACGCTGTTAAAATTTTGCGGTGGCTTTATGATTCTGGTCGGCATTTATCTGGCGGCCAGGCTGGAGGTATCTGCCTGATGGGATAAAATTTGACAAAAACCGGTACCGGGGTTAAGAAATAGCAAGAATCGTAAAATTTATAAATGATCGAACGAGCCGACGGAGGATTTTATGGAGTACAAACACCTAATCTTTGAAATTGATATGCCCCTCGTCACCATTACCTTTAACAGACCCAAAGCCTTGAATGCTTTGAACGCCGAACTCATGGCAGAATTTTCTCATGCCCTGGATGCCGTACACGCCAACGAAGATATCCGTGTCCTGATTCTCACCGGTGCCGGAGAAAAATCCTTCGTAGCCGGGGCGGATATCACCGAGCTGGCCAGATTTAATCCGCTGCAGGCAAAACAATTCAGTCAGCAAGGCCACCAAGCCATCAACAAGCTTCAAGCCTTGCCCATCCCAGTCATCGCCGCTGTCAACGGATTTGCTTTGGGCGGCGGCAGCGAAATCGCTCTGGCGTGCGATTTTATCTACGCCTCCGACAACGCCAAATTCGGACTTCCCGAAATCACATTGGGTATTATTCCCGGATTTGGCGGGACCCAGCGACTACCGCGCTTAATCGGGAAAAACCGGGCCAAGGAACTCATTTTTACCGGCCGCATGATCAGTGCCCAAGAAGCCATGCAGATGGGTATGGTTAATCAGGTCCATGAGTCTGATGCGTTGATGAGTGCGGTCCAAAAGACCGCCAAGCAAATCGCCATGAAAGGCCGTGCATCTCTGCGGGCCGCCAAGCAAACCATCAATAGCGGCATGGATGTAGACCTTGGAACCGCTTGCAAACTGGAGATCGATGCGTTTGCCGTCTGCATGGCCAGTGAAGATTCCAAAGAAGGCACCCGTGCATTTTTAGAAAAACGCAAGGCTGATTTCAAAGGAAGTTTGACACGATAAAGATTTGACACGTGGCGCGAATCTGCGCTATAATAGCGATATTGCTACCCAAAGTGACCGTTCCATAAAATCGTGTAACGATTTTATTATGCCGAATAAAAATGCATCGTTCCAATTGACGTGGGGCATTCTGTTGCTCCTGGCTGGTTTGGGGGTCTGTTTCATGACGCCCCAGAAGATGGAAGAAATCAAACAGATTGAGCACTTTGCTTCCTACACAACCTTTATCTGGTTTTGCTTCTATTTCATGGGTATTCTGCTGGTGGGCGGTGGCATCAAAAAAATCTATCAATATTACCGCAACCCTGAGAAACAAGACCCTGAAGAATAAAGCTTAGCGCAGCAAGACTGCGGCGGGCTCAGTCGCGTCGCTTTGGGTATCCAAGCGGAATTTGCTGAAATTTTCTTTCCTGCAGCAAGCTGCAGGGTATTCAACCAAGACGAATAAACCGAATACGTTATAAATCATCACACAAGGATTGCGGGTAACTCCATGGTCACGACCACAGACACATCGACACAGGATGTTCAGAATCTCAAAACCGAAGTTGAATATCGCTCCAAACTGCAAGAAATTGGCAACAAGTTGAACTCCGCCACGAATCTGGACGAGATCTTTATTGATCTTCAGGAGGACGTTACCTCCTTGTTCGAAGCCAAACGAATGACGGTTTACGTCGTCGATGGTGTCAAAAGAGAACTGGTATCACGCTTTAAATCAGGCAACGAAATTGCCGAGATTCGGATCCCGGTTTCCAAGAGCAGTGTGGCCGGTTATGCTGCATTTAAGCAACAGGCGATTAACATAAAAAACGCCTATGATTCAGATGAAATTACAGCCATTGACCCGGACCTGCAGTTTGACAGCAGTTGGGATCAAAAAACCGGCTTTGTCACCAAACAGATTATCGCCCATCCCATCATTTTCCAAAAATACTTGTTGGGGGCACTCCAACTGGTCAACCATAAAAATGATCGACCGTTCTCAGCCATTGATGAAAAATATCTGAACGAGTTGTCCAAGGTATTTGGAATCGCTTTATACAACCAAAAACGAATCGCCAAAGGCAAGAACACGAAGTTCGATTATTTATTGGAAAATCATTTGGTTACACAAAAAGAGCTCAACAATGCAATCGCGGGCGCCCGCAAAGGCAAACGCTCTGTTCCCGATGTGCTCATGAAAGACCTGAAAATCCCCAAATCTGAAGTTGGTAAATCCCTGAGCCGCTACTACAAAACGCCCTTTATCGAGTACAATGCCCAGATCCCGATCCCCGGGGACCTTCTCGCCGGTCTCAAGATACCCTTCATGCGCAATAACATCTTCGTCCCGGTCCGCATGGAGGAGGGTAAGGTGCTAATTGCCATCGACAATCCCAATGATCTCCAGAAAATAGATCAAATCAAGGTGCTCTTCCCAGGCAAACCGGTCAAGTTTTGTGTCGCATTGGAACAAGATATCGAGGCGCTCATCAAACTTTTCACTCAAGATGATAAAAAAATGGCTGAAATTGATGACATTCTCAGCCAGTTGCAGGATGAGGCCGAAGAAATCGAAGAAGCCGAATCCGCCGTGGGAGAAGAGGACAGCGCCGTGGTCCAGGTGGTGAATAAAATCATTCTGGACGCGTTTAATCGTGGTGCGTCGGATATCCACATCGAACCGTATCCCGGCAAACAGAACACCGAGGTTCGGATCCGCATCGACGGTGCCTGCACCCTATATCAGACCATTCCATTCAGTTATAAAAATGCCGTGGTATCGCGTATAAAAATCATGTCCGATCTCGACATTGCCGAACGCCGCAAACCCCAGGATGGAAAAATAAAGTTCAAGAAATACGGCGGCCTCGATATCGAGCTGCGTGTGGCAACGATACCGACCCAAGGCGGTCTTGAGGATATTGTCATGCGTATTCTGGCTGCCGGCGAACCGATTCCCCTAAATAAAATGGGGTTCGCAGAACAAAATTACGAAAACTTTATCAGCATTGTTACCCAACCCTACGGTATTATCTTTGTGTGCGGTCCGACGGGTTCAGGTAAAACCACGACGCTTCATTCGGCCTTGAGCCATATCAATAAAACCGAAACAAAAATTTGGACGGCCGAAGACCCGGTTGAAATAACGCAGCGGGGCCTGCGTCAAGTACAGGTCAAACCCAAAATCGGTTTTGATTTTGCGGCTGCCATGCGGTCTTTTCTACGGGCCGACCCAGATGTCATTATGGTGGGTGAAATGCGTGACAAAGAAACCACATCCATCGGCATTGAGGCTTCCTTAACCGGCCACCTTGTCTTTTCTACCCTGCATACCAACAGTGCCCCGGAAAGTATCACCCGTCTGCTGGATATGGGCATGGATCCGTTTAATTTTGCGGATGCCATTTTAGGCATCATGGCCCAACGGCTTGTACGAACCCTTTGTAAAGATTGCAAAAAGGCCTATAGCCCTTCCAAAGATGAATACGATGAGCTGGTGCGCGAATATGATGAGAAACTGTTCGAAAAGAACGTTAACATCCCGTACTCAGATGATCTACAGCTGTATAAACCCGAAGGTTGTGATGCCTGTCATAATACCGGCTACCGTGGCCGGATGGCCATCCATGAGCTCCTCATGGGAACGGATGAAATGAAAAAACTGATTCAGATGAAAGCCAAAATGGAAGATATCCGTAAACAGGCACTTCAGGACGGTATGACCACCCTCAAGCAGGATGGCATTGAAAAAGTGTTCGGCGGCAATGTTGACCTGATGCAGGTGAGAAAAGTATGCATTAACTAGCACCAAGCAGACGATATTGAGCGATCCACTTCTTGCGCATCACCCCTTATATTCACATCAAACCATAATACCAAATCCGAATATCGATACTGTTTGTCAGAATAGCATTCCGATTGTGAGGGAAAGAGTGCCCCTATTTCTCTCGCGACTGTACTTTAAGGGCCTGTTCAAATCGCTTGATCTGCTCACGATAATACGATTTGTCTCTGGCGGCAATCTCCACGGCTGCCTTTGCAGTTGTCAGCGCGGCGCGGACATCCCCGTTCGCAAAATAACTCTCGGCCAAGGTGTCTAAAATATGCGCCTGTCGATCAATGCCGGCAGCCCGTTGGGCCAATTGCAATGCCTGCCGGGGGTCACGCATGCTGGCATCTTCACAGGTGGCATAAAGCCAGGCCAGGTTGTTCAGCGCCCGGGCATGGTCCGGGTGAAGAGAAATCGCGTTTTGATACTGGGTTGTCGCTTCAGCATACCGCTTGCGTTCAAAATAGAGATCGCCCATGGTGGTGTAAAGATCTGGATTGTCAGGCGTTTTCTCAAGTTCCATCCGAATGGCTTTTTCAAATACACGGGTAGTGAGTATCTGCCCGGCCGCGCCGTAGTTTAACTGATAGCCCAACATGCCCACCAACAGAAGGCCGATTAAATACCCCAAAAAATATTTGCGAATTTTAAGTGTATGCTTTGCGATGCGCGTCTGATCCTGTTCGCATTTTTTCAGAAAATCGATTCGTTGGCTAATGCTGAAGTGATGCCAGTTGGGTTTGTCCGGTGATTGACGGCCGCCCATGGCAATTTTTTCAAATGTCCTGATAAGGGATTCAGACCGGCCGAACATCGTGAATACATAGGCGTCTGCCTGTCTTTCGAAATTGCGCATGAAGAACCCGAAAACAAATCGAAAATAAAACAGGAAAACGGCAATGATGACCAGCCCAAAAACCAGTGAAGTGGCACCGACAGCACTGAATCCGATCCGGTTAAAAAACCGCAGAACTGGATCAAAATAAATCAAGGCGTACACGACCAAATCCAGCAGTGAAAATGATATCACCATATAACCGATGAAAAAAAATAAGTAATACAACAAATGTCGATGTTTTACATGCCCGATTTCATGGGCAATCACAGCGTCAATTTCGTCGGGCTCCAGTAAGTCCAGCAGGGCACGGGTAACCAGGATGAACCGGAATTGTTTGACCAGCCCCATGACCCCGGCGGTAATGATTCGGCCTTCGAATATCGGCCAGTGCAGAATATTGCGAAAACCCAAGTTGACCGAGTGGCATAGGTGTTCAATCCTGGCGCGGTGCGAACCAGCCTCCAAGGGGCGGCATTGCCAGAACTTTTGAATTAAAAGCGGTCCAAACAAAGCAACCGCTAAAAGAAACAACAGGAAAAACAGTACTTCTCCGATAGGGGTCGTAAAAAATTTTTGTAGGGTATCAAACGGAAGTATCCAAATTAAATCCGATGCAGTGGACAGGACGAACCAGGGCAGCAGCACCGGCATGGCAAAAGAGATATTCGAAAAGACATAAGCCTGCCGGGAAACACGGCTGTGATATACGATCTGATACGATTTGTGCGCAAAGGCCCATAGGATCGCCAGATAACTCACAAAAAGGGCCACGAACAGGACGGCTTGCAGGGTCGGTAGAACCGTGAAGGGCATCCACGCTGCGATGAAGGATGGCAAGCTCAACCCATAGACATTGATGGCAAAAATAAAAATGGCCAGTATAGCGTGCCGGGTCAGCAGGGAAGAAAACCGGCTTTCAGCCTTGATAATACCGCCGCGCTTGATGCGCTGCAATAAGCGCCGGAAGGAAACCCATGTAATGGCGGTGTATGCGCTCGAGAGTATCAACAATAGCTGCAAGCTTTGCGCAAATGAAAAATTGGGTGTATCGCTGGGTTGGTAAGTGGAATAAATCAGCAGAGCGATAATGAAGTAAAAAAAATTAGCGAACATATCAGCTTAAATCCGAACAACGAAATCCGGAACAGGTCTTTCTCGGTTAAATGGTTTTCAAGGTTGACGATAGGTTCAAGAAGCTATTTATAATAACGTTCTTTTTCGCTATATATGCATCCACAGTAAGACTGTCGATACATTTTCATCTCCTTGGAGGCCGCGACACCCTTTTTCCATCCGTCTCGAAAATCTTGGTAATAAAATGGCACACCAACGGACTTGCCAATCGACTCTCCCATGGAACAAATGATATCATGCTTCTGAAATTTACTGTATAAAAGGGTACTTGAAAAATAATCAAATTTTCCCCTTCTGGCTACCAATGCGGTTGACCGTAAGCGATCATGATAACAATAGGTGCAACGATCAGCTTCCCGAAACACGACATTGCGCATAAAATTCTCCATATCATAGCCGTCCGCATAAATAACATGCAGGTTAATTTGACGAGCGTATTCTTCCAAAGTTTCCCGGCGCCTGAGGCACTCGGTATAGGGATGGATATTGTGCCCGTAAAAAAAGCCCATGACGTCAAATTCATCCTGTTGCAATCTTTGCACGGGAAAAATTGCACAGGGGGCACAGCAGATGTGCAACAATATTTTCATCGGCGCTCACCAAATATGGCGGTACCGATACGAACGAGTGTGGCACCTTCCTGGATGGCCGCTTCGAAATCGCCGGTCATTCCCATGGAAAGTTCAGCCATACTGATGCCGGGCAGCGCCAAATTCTGAATCTGATCACGCAGCTGGCGTAATGCCGCAAAATAGGGGCGTACTTTTTCGGGTGCGTTAAAATAGGGGGGCATGGTCATGAGACCCTGGACAGAAATATTTTCAAGCTCACGCATCGCTGTGATGAGCGCGATGGCCGCGTCAGCGGAAACACCTGATTTGGTGGCTTCTTCGGCAATGTTGACTTGCACCAGCACGTGCTGCGTCTTTTGGATTTTGGCTGCCTGCTTATGAATCTCACGGGCTAACTTCAGGGAATCAACCGAATGGATCAAATCAAACATCTTGACCGCGTATTTGGCTTTGTTACTTTGCAGGTGGCCGATAAAATGCCAGGAAACGGGTTGGGTATAAAGGGCATTGAACTTCTCCCGCGCTTCCTGGATGTAATTTTCGCCAAATAGGTTCACACCGTAATCGATGGCTGCCCGCAGCATCTCCACGGGCATGGTTTTGCTGACCGCAACCAGCCGGATGTCGGCAGCCTCTCGTCCGGCCTGCCGGGCTGCTTTCGCGATCCGTTCCTGTATCGCCGTAAGTCTCGCCTGCATCATCCTTTCCCTTCAGTGTATGTTACGATGACAAAATTGATAGGCTCGTAAAAAGTCCGATAATTGGCTCTATTCAAATTTAACTCGTAATAATTTCAACAGGTTAAATAGTAAAAATTTAAGAATTTTGAATAGTTACGAGCACATCAAAATTAGATGCATGTCCGCCAGTTCCCACCCAATGCCGGTTCAATCGCACCGTTCCGGTACAGGTGATCCATTACTTCACAAACCGGCAGGCCCACAACATTGGTGTAGGATCCCTTTATCTGTCTCACCAGAAACATACCCAGGCCCTGAATGGCATAGGCGCCGGCTTTGTCAAACGGTTCATCGGTTTGCAAATACCATTCGATTTCAGCCCGGCTAAGTCCTTTAAAGTAGACATCCGTGCGTGCCGCGTCTGTTATGACTGTGTTCAGGGCCTCATTGCAAATCGTATACCCGGTGAAAACCTGATGCATCTTGCCGTTCAGTTGCTTAAGCATCTTGCGGGCCGTATCCACACAATCCGGCTTCCCCAGGATCTCTCCATCGATGCAGACGATGGTGTCGGCTCCGATGATCCAGTACCCGGGAAAGCTTGCGGCAACTTCTTTGGCCTTAGCCTCGGCCAGACTTTTGACCAGCATATCGGGTGCCGAGCCGCTGACCTGCCACTCGTCCAGCTGACTGGGAATGATTTTAAATGCCAACCCCACCTGTTCCAACAGATATTTTCTGCGGGGTGATTGGGACGCCAGGATTAAACCGGTATTATTCAATGATTCCCTATTCGATTTGGGGTGCTCGCTTCATCTGACCTTGGTTCATGAAAGGGAATTATTACCAGAAGGATGGGGTATTGGCAAGATGTCATCCCGCTTCAACGTTACCGATTTCCAGTTCGCATCAATTGCCACTATTTTATGTATTCTGAACACACTTCGCGCCTTTCTTGGCTTGACAAGTGATGTGTTAATCGATACATCTCAGCAAATTTTACCCGTGCCCGGGTGGCGGAACTGGTAGACGCAAGGGACTTAAAATCCCTCGGGGCTTAGTCCCTGTACGAGTTCAATTCTCGTCCCGGGCACCAGTATGGTTTTATTGTCAAAGGGTCAACCGATTTGGTTGGCCTTTTGATGTTCTATAACTGATGGGCTCGTAAAAAGTCCGATAATTGGCACTATTTAAATTGCATAGCAAAGGTTGAAGTCAAACCAATTATACATTATAATCATATAAACTGGTTTAAACCATATGTTTCGAATTAAATTTAGGGACCTTACAAATCTCGAGGTAAATCATGTTTTATAAAAATATAGTGGTTTCGCTTTTTATTATTTTTGTGCTTCTTTTTACATTTGCTTGTTCCTCGGCCCAAAAGGACTATAAGTTGGCCCGCCAGGCGGATACGATCACCGCATACCAGGCTTTTTTAAGCAAACATCCCCAAAGCGATTATTCAAAACCTGTCAGGACCCGCATCGAAGAAAAAAATTTTGAAAAAGCCGAATCTGAAAACACCGTCGCTGGCTATCAGCAATTTATCGACGCCTCGAACAGCGATCTTTTTAAAAATTATGCCAACCAGCGCATCGTAAAAATCTATACCGATGCGTTTGAAAAAGCCAAAGCCAGCGACACAATGGAAGCATACGAGCAGTACCTGGAAAATTATCCCCAAAGCATGTTTTCGAAAGACTGCCGTGACCGGATTGATGCCATGATGTGGCGTCTGGCGATTAAAGGGAAAAATGCGCTCAGCTACTATAAATATGTGTATAATTGCAAATATTGCCGCCAACACGACGAGACGGCACGCAGACGCTTGAAGCGAGCCGCAAAATCGGGTGACAAGATCAATTTTGACTACATTAAACACAAGGTGCAACAAATCATTCAAAAAAAGGATATCGTTGTTATTCAAACCACACCTGCCGGCGAATCGATTCAATCCGGCTCCGTTCAGCTCAAGGATCTATCCGAGGCAGACGAAGTCCTGGTGCGTATACTAAATGGTGATCAAACTGTCAGTGCTGAGGATCTGGCCCAAGGCAGCTATCAATCCAGACCGAAATTGCGACTTAAAAACAGCCTGCCGGATGATACCAATGCGATCGGTTTTAACACCATATTTTTCTATCCAGACAAGAGTGGTCCCACGGAAGTCATATTCATCACCGCTGGTCATGCTTATTCTTTTAATTACGAAGGACGCGATATCTATTAGCGCCTATCCGCACACAACCAATTTGCTTAAGACCGGGATGCCGATAGCGAACTAGATTCATTTTAAAAACAACCCCATTGACAGCGAATAAATCCTTGCCCACGATCAGGATAAACGCTATGTTGCCGGTTGCTTACCCAACCGTTACAGGGCATCTTTTTTAAATTGATTTATGAATACGTTCCTTTTGCTTATCAAAGTTATTCCTGTTTTAATCGCCGCCATATTGTTGGGCCGGTGGTTTCAAATGGAGCTAAAAAGGGCGGTGCGTGACAGGCAACCACTCTATCGTGCCTATCTTTCCTGGCCAGGTGTGATCATTCTGTTGGCCATTCTATTATTACCCATACTGTTGTGGCTGAAATCCCATTGAAGATCGAACTGACCAAAGATCTCAAACTGAGCAACACACCGCAACGTGTCAAAAAAGAACTCATTGACAAATTGACCTTGGCAAACCCCAAGTGGATTGAAAATGCGCGGATGAATCGCTGGAATCGCAACACGCCCAAAACCCTGCGTTTTTTTCAGCGCTACAAAGACACCATCTGGATTCCTAGGGGATACCTGCGTCAATTGATTATCATGTGTCGGCGCCATCACATCGACTACCAGCTCGAAGATCGGCGCCGGATACTGCCTTCCGTCAAACTGAACTTTCAGGGTCACCTCAAGCCATTTCAGAAGCAAGCGACTGAAAAAATGTTGGATAAAGATTTTGGAACGTTAAATGCACCCACCGGTAGTGGCAAAACCGTCATGGCGCTTTTCATGATAGCCCAGCGACAGCAACCGGCTTTAATCGTGATCCATACCAAAGAGCTGGCCTTTCAATGGATCGAACAGATTCAACGGTTTTTAAGCATTGATGTCACCCAGATCGGCCTGATTGGTGCCGGTAAAAAGCAGATCGGTCGGCCGGTCACGGTGGCGCTGGTTCAATCGTTATACCGCTGCGCCGACGTGGTCTCAACCGGAATAGGTCACCTAATTGTAGATGAATGCCATCGCACGCCCAGTCGCACGTTTACCGAGGCAGTTACTGAATTCGATGCGCGCTTTATGTTGGGCCTTTCGGCAACCCCCTACCGCCGGGACAATTTGTCCAAGATCATATTCTGGCACCTGGGAGATATTCATCATTCCATCGACCCTAAAAATCTGATCAAAGAGGGGCATATTCTCAAGGCGGAAATTATTTTGCGCCGCACCGAATTTGAACCGTATCATGATCCCATAAGCGACTATAGCAAGATGTTGTCCGAATTAACCACGGATGATAATCGGAATTACCTAATTGCCGAGGATGTGTTCAAGGAAGCGCAAAGAAATGCCGGCGTGTGTTTGGTCCTGTCCGACCGCAAACGACATTGTGAGACGCTCCAGGCACTCCTGCGTTTTAAGCATCATCTCAAGGCTGAGCTGCTGACCGGGGAATTATCCATTGATCAGCGCAAAGCTGTCCTGGCCCGTACCCAAAAGGGTGCTGTTTCAGTACTCATTGCCACCGGTCAACTGGTCGGGGAGGGATTTGACTGCCCGCATTTGACATCTCTATTTCTGGCGACGCCCATCCGTTTTAGCGGGCGACTACAACAATACTTGGGACGCATTCTGCGACCTTCGGCCCATAAAAGCCAACCGAGAGTTTTTGATTATGTGGATGAAAAGGTGGGCGTGCTCAAATCAGCTGCCAAGCATCGACAGCGAGTCTACCAGTTGCAATAGGAGGGCAGAATACAGAAGTCAGGTTGATCCAGCAATCAGGTATCAGCAATTAGCTGCTTATGGCTTATTGCGTTTAGCTGACAGCCTATAGTAAAGCCCATCGCGGTTTATCTAAACGCGAAATACCAACTTCTTTGGCATCTTGCAGGGCCTGTTTGAATTCGGCCCGTGTGATGGCGCGCCGGAGCTGGGGTGTTGGATTCAAATCGCCGCAAGGACGATATTGGGGCATAATATTCACATAGGTGTTGGTCGAAATTTCTGCGGCAATAAATTTCATCACCTGCCTCGTACCGGCCAACCCCGCTGGCATGACCAGGTGACGCACCAGCAAACCCCGCTGGGCGATTCCGCGATCATCCATGATCAGATCACCCACCTGACGGTACATCTCCCGGAGCGCATTTTGAGCGACCTGGAGATAGTCTGATGCCTGGCAGGTTAATTCGGCTATGCCAGGCTCCCAAAACTTGAAATCCGGCATATAAATATCAACAATCTGATCCAGCAACTGAAGCGTTTCCACACGGTCATACCCCCCGGAATTATAAACGAGTGGAATACGGAGTCCCTGATCGCAAGCCACCGCCAAGGCAGACAAGATCTGGGGTACGACATGGGAGGGCGAAACAAAATTGATATTATGACAGCCCTCCTGTTGGAGGTTCACCATCATCTCAGCCAATTGTTGATCCGTAACTTCCTGCCCCACGCCCCTATGGCTGATATCAAAATTCTGGCAAAAATTGCACATCAGGTTGCAATGGGTAAAAAATATGGTTCCAGAACCATGACTGCCCACCAGGGGGGCTTCTTCGCCGAAATGAGCCTGAAAACTGGATACCCAGGCTTTGGCCCGGGTTTTACATGTACCCGTTTGTTGTTGCTTCAACCGGTCAATCCGGCATCGACGCGGGCATAGGGTGCAGGCACGCATCCGCTCCCGGGCAGTTTGAATTTTTGCGGAAAGCAGCCCAGATCGATAACTCTCCATATAAGCAGGTTCGTTTGACTTCACGCCGTCATTTAAATCGCAACCGATAACTTGCAATTATGGGGTCAATAATTCACGTGCCTTCTCGGCCACCTCGGGATTGAGGAGCTCGGCAATACCTGTAATCAAAGCTGCTGGAGCGCCCTTGAAACGCATTTCTTCAATCAGGGTGTTAATCAGGGACTCCCGGTGAAATTCGGGCTTTTCGAGTATAGACAGGAGCGTGTTGCGGATCTCCGGTGATTCTTGGGCGACCTGGATAAGGGTCACGAATGGTTCGTCCACATCTGTTGGCTGTATATGTTTTTTCCAAAGATTCGCGATTTTCTTGATTGACTTCATTGGGCTCATCCTTGGCATTCAATGGTACACGATACAGAGTTGTAAGTAAAGCATTTGCTTGAATCCGTTCTTGACAGATATCCCCCTATCCTTTACCTAAATTGAGCGATTGTTAAGATTGACCCTAAAACGGACCCATGGATGCACACCATGATTTTGGAAGTTGCTCAGATTACCAAGACCTATGGTCAAATCCCTGCGGTGGATAACGTAAGTTTCAACATCCAGCAGGGGACCTGTTATGGCCTCCTGGGACCCAATGGTGCCGGAAAGACCACGACCATCGAAATAATTGAGGGGATCCGCAATCCAGATTCAGGCCAAATACGTTACAAGGGCGCCACCCGAGACGCGAATTTCAAAGAGGAAATAGGTATTCAATTTCAGAGTACGTCGCTCTTAGCTTACCTATCCGTCCGGGAAACCTTAAAGACCTTTCAAACCATGTATAAAAAAACATCCCATCTTGAGGATGTTATCCATCAGTGTAACCTGGAAGATATTGCCGATCAATCCAACGACAAGATATCTGGCGGCCAACGGCAGCGCCTGCTTCTGGCACTGGCATTGATCAACAATCCGTTGTTGGTGTTTCTGGACGAGCCGTCCACCGGTCTGGATCCGCAGGCACGCAGAAATCTATGGGATTTGATCCAAAAAATAAAAAAAGATGGTAAAACCATAATCCTGACGACGCATTATATGGAAGAAGCGCAATTGTTATGTGATACGGTTGCCATCATGGATCATGGCAAAATCATTGCACAGGACAGCCCCCAAAATCTCATTGCTCAATATTGCCAAGGGATCACCGTTATCCTGAAAAAGCCCCAGGCTAATCTGCCTGACAAATTGGACCATGTAACGGTGGTAGCTGCTTCGGATCATTATGAAATAGAAGCCGATGATATTGACCTGTGTTTAAAAACACTGATGAATGCGGGCGTGGACCTACGCGACATGACCGTACGATCTCCTAATTTGGAAGACGTCTTTCTACGATTGACCGGACGGCAACTCAGAGAATAGCCATGAACCTCAAACGAATGTGGACCATTTTTATAGCCAGGAACCATGAATTCTTCCGGGACCGCTCTGCATTCGGATGGAACTTTGTGTTCCCCTTTTTACTGGTGGCCGGGTTTTCTTTGATTTTTGGTGGTGCGGGCAAGCCCGAATATAAAGTGGGCTTATTTCCAGTTGTCACAACTGAGTTTCATCTGGATCGTGTCCAATTGCCCCAAGGTTTTAAAGACGTAAAGTATTTGGAATTTATCCCCTTTGCAACGTATGAAGTCGGTATCGAAAAATTAAAACACCACAAAATTGATTTTTTGCTTGAGTTAGGTGACGCCCCCCATCGTTATTGGATCAGCAGCTCATCACCCAGAGGATACATCGTTGAAAAGGTTTTCAGCGCCAGTTTCATACCCGCCAAAAGCAATCCGCATGCGCTGAAACAGGAAATTGAAGGTCGTGAAATTCGGTATGTGGATTGGCTTTTCCCCGGTATTTTGGCCATGAACATGATGTTCAGTGCGTTGTGGGGTGTGGGTTATATTGTGGTTCGCTACCGTAAAAACGGTGTGCTCAAACGGCTAAAAGCCACGCCGCTAACGCCGTTTGAGTATTTGTTTGCGCAAACGCTATCCCGAATATTTTTATTGATGTTTACGCTGATTGTGGTTTGGGTAGGATGCCACCTGATTTTCGCCTTTAATGTCGAGGGTTCCTACGCAACGCTCTTTTTTATTTTTTTTCTGGGCGGACTCAGTGTTACCGCCTTAGGCCTCCTGATTGCTTCACGCGGCACCAGTGAAGAATTTACAAGCGGGTTATTAAACTTCATCACCTGGCCCATGATGTTTCTATCTGAAGTCTGGTTTTCCATTGAAGGCGCGCCCGAGTGGCTGAAGCTATTTGCAAACGTTTTTCCGTTAACACATATGTTAACAGCGGCCAGGCAGGTAATGAATGACGGCGCCGGCCTACTCACCATTCTGCCCGAGATCGGCATCCTCATCACAATGATACTGGTTTTTTTGTCGTTGGGTGCGACATTTTTCTCATGGAGTAAATAAAAAGGCGACTGAATTAGCTAACTTTCTTGAACTATGGAAGGAGCGTTTCCAAATAAGGCGCCTCTGTGCCTTTTTCAAAAACCACATCAACCAGCATACCGTCCGAGTTGAAAAAAAATGTCAACACATCGCTACGGGTAAGCGCCCCGGATGCCGACATGTCGACACTCCCGGCTGTGGCGATATCAACAATCGGGATAGCCACGGAGATGCTATTTTCCTGTAATAGCGAACGCCGGTAAACAAGGAGATCCTTGTTATCCAGCGAAACGATATGATCAGGCGCACCCATTTTTGCTAAAACATCACCAATCGTGGTTTGAATTAACGGAAACTGGTCGCCCGGGTCTTGGATGGGAAGGCCATAAATATAGCGGTCGTACTGGTAGGATATACAACCGGATAATCCAATAATCAAGCCCGCGATTAAAAGCAGGCTGGGGCACAATTTAAAACGGCAAGCCATAGGACGCTTTATCAGCATTTAAGCTGACACCATAATGGGTTAACAAATCCTGGTTATCAAAAAAGAAAACCACCTGATCAGTCTGATTATCATAATTGCCAAAGCTGAGCAGGATGAGCCAAATAAACGTCCCTTTTGAAATCGACCGTTGGTAGATGAAGGCATTTCCATTGGACATCTCCACGATTCTGGTTGGGGCTCCAAATATTTCGGTTATCTCTTTGGCTGTTGTTTCACCAGGCTGAATTGAGGCGAGCTGTTCGGCATCGAATGGCTGGTATTCTTTATTGGTGCCGAAGGCAAAACATCCTGTACAAATGAATACGAAAAGCAACGAAAGTAAAAATGTGATATTCCGCTTCACGGTTGGTTCTCCTCCATGATTTTATTTTCCCCACAAAGATAGCATTCAGATTATCACCGATATATATTTTTGCAATAGCAATAAATCAAAGATGGTAGGAAGTATTGGGGCCGCTCCCGGCATAAGCTCCTGCCAACACGTGCATTTGTAATCACGGATTTAAGACAACATATGGTAATTTTGATAATTATATGCTAAGCAAGTCAACAGCTATTGCAGATGCCCATGACCAATAGTCCCGATACAGTTTGTACCCTGTGGGATTTCGATATTTGTACTTCAGTTTAGAATTTAAATTTTCGGCAGAATCTTTGTTTTCAACTGGCATATGAAACATAGGATTTGAATGCCGGCGTAACCATTGGTTGAAGGGGGAAGAAAATGAAAATTATGGTCTGTTTTGACGGTTCAGCGTCATCGAAAGAAGGTATGCGTTTGGCTATTGAGCATGCAAAGGCGTTTCAAGCGTCCATCTCGATTGTGTCTTCCATGGTAAAAGGGACCGAATCGGAAAGACAGGACATTGAAAAAGCGGAACTTGATCTCGAGCATGAGAAAAAGCTGGTGACGGATGAGGGCATTGCCTGTGAAACCCATTTGTTGATCAGGGGCCTATCTGCTGGGGAAGACCTCATTAATTTCGCCGAAGAAAAAAAAATGGATGAGATCATTATCGGTATTCGACGGCGTTCAAAGGTGGAAAAAATCGTATTCGGATCCACAGCCCAGTATGTTATTTTGAAAGCATTATGTCCGGTTGTCACAGTAAAATAATGCTGGCTGCCATCTAAAATGATAGTTCAAAGAAAGTAAAAATAGTACCATGAAAAAGCACGCTTTTTTAGAACTGGCCGAAAAGCGAATCATCTGTTTTGACGGTGCCATGGGTACGATGCTCCTGGAAGCGGGCCTGCCGCCGGGCGGGGTGCCTGAAATCTGGAATCTGGAAAAACCGGAGGTGGTCAAGTCAATTCATCAAAAATATTTTGAAGCCGGAGCAGATGTCGTTCACACCAATACGTTTGGGGGGTCGGCACCCAAACTCGACGTTAAAGGTCATGCCCAAAAAATGAAAGCCATTAATTCCCGCGCGGTTGAGATCGCCAAAAGTGTTTGTCCGGCGGGTGCGTTTGTGGCCGGTGATATCGGACCGACCGGCACCATGCTTCCGCCCATGGGTGATGCCAGCATTGAGATGTGGGAACAGGCTTTTACAGACCAAGCCCGAGCACTGGTTGATGCCGGTGCGGACATAATCAGTATCGAAACCATGTTTTCCCTAGATGAATCTAAAACCGCCTTGAACTGTGCCAAAAAGATTGCCGACATCCCTGTCATTGCCGGAATCACCTTTAATCAAACCCCGGCCGGCTATTATACCATGATGGGCGAAACCATTGCGCAGTGTATCGCGGTCCTTTCCGAAAACGGCGCCGATGTCATCGCCAGCAACTGCACCCTTGGCAGTGGTGATTATATCGCGCTCGCCCGTCAGATTTGCCAAACAACCAACAAACCGGTCTTAATTCAACCCAATGCCGGCAAACCGGTTCAAAACGACGACGTAACCACATATGAGCAGTCGCCGTCGGAATTTGCCCGCGACATGCAACAGGTCATCGATGCCGGCGCCAGAATGGTCGGTGGATGCTGCGGAACCAATGCCGAATTTATCCGGGAGCTGGCCGCAATGATTCGATCACGGGTAACCTAATGGCTGTTTTTTTCGATAACATGTTACGGTGTTCACAAATCGCAATTAATTAAAGAAGGAGGTAGACCCATGAAAAAATTTTCGAGTTTATTTGCTGTTGTGGTTGTCGCGTGCCTGATCATCCCGCTGACGGTTTCAGCCGAAATGATTCGCATCGGTGAACATCAAATCGTATCGCATCCGGCTTTGGACAATGATTCCAAGGGATTTAAAGTAGCATTGGAAGAGGAAGGCTTTATCGAGGGAAAAAATGTTATATTCGACCGGCAAAACGCCCAGGGCGAACAGCCCAACTGCGCCATCATCGCCCGAAAGTTCGAGGATGACCGGGTTGATTTGATTCATGCCATCAGTACACCCAATGCCCAGGCTTCGGTCAAGGTTTCCAAAAGCATCCCCATTGTATTTTCTTCCGTAACCGATCCGGTAGCCACAGGCCTGGTACCCAACATGGGGAAAACAGGTACCCATGTCACCGGTGTCAGCGACCGCTGGCCCATTGAACTGCAGTGTCAAATGTACCAGGACCTGGTACCATACGCCAAACGCTGGGGTACTATTTACAATCCCGGTGATGTCAATGTGACCTTTCACATCAAGGAAATGAAAGCTGCGGTCGAAAAAATGGGCGGCAAGCTGGTGGAGGCCCACATCTCCAATAGCTCCGAAGTGCTGCAGGCTGCTCAGAGCCTGGTGGGCCGCGTGGACGCCATCCACATCACATCCGACAACACCGCGGTCTCGGCTTTTGAATCCATTGTCAAGGTTTGCAATCAAAATGATATTCCGTTGTTTGCCGGTGACCGTGACAGCACGCCCCGTGGCGCTGTTGCCGCCTACGGGCCGGATTATTTTTTGATCGGCTACACCGCCGGCAAAAAAGCTGCCCAAATCCTCAAGGGTACGGACCCCGGTACCATACCGGCCGGTCTGGCATCGGATTATAGCCTCTGGGTTAGCCTCAAGCATGCCAAGGACCAAGGGCTCAAGCTTCCCTTGACATTGATTCGAAAAGCCGCAGATAAATTGTGGGATGAAAGTGGGCAGGTTATAAAAGAGTAAGCCCATGAGTGATTTGTTTTAAGCATTTGAATTCAAGGTATTATCTTTCGGTATTCGTACTTTTAAATTTATCTTTATTGGAGCGTACATGTTTTTTGAAGGATTGTTGCGGACGATACCGGTATCGCTGGAATTGGGATTGGCCTATGCCCTGGTTGCCCTGGGCATCGTCATTAGTTTTCGTATTTTGGCTTTTCCGGATTTGACGGTGGATGGTTCGTTCGCCCTCGGCGGTGCGGTTGCCGCTCGTCTGATGGTCGAAGGTGTCTCGCCGACCGTCTGCATTGCCATGGCAACGATCTGCGGATTTATTGCCGGATGTTGCACCGGCTTGCTCAATACGCGCCTCAAAATAAATAGCCTTTTGGCCGGCATCCTGATGATGACCATGCTGTATTCTGTAAATCTACGCATCATGGGACGCTCCAATATCCAGCTACTGACCGTTGATACCATTTTAACACCGCTAGAAAATTTAAATATGGATCGGTTTATTCCCATTATTCTTTTTTTTCTGGTGGTCACCATCGTTGTAAAGGTCTTGCTGGATCTGTTTTTGCATACCCAGATTGGGTTTGCCATGCGGGCCACCGGCGACAACGAGCAGATGATTCGAACCCTGGGGGTCAACACCGATAACATGACCGTTTTGGGCCTGGGAATCTCCAACGCCATGGTGGCCCTATCCGGTGCCCTGGTGTCGCAGGACCAGGGATTTGCCGATGTGGGCATGGGTATCGGTATGATCGTCTCGGGCTTAGCCGCCATTATTATCGGCGAGACACTCGTCAAGTCTCATTCGGTTGCACGCATGACCCTGGCGGCTGTGGTGGGATCGATTATTTATAAGCTCATTATTTCTATTGGTCTGCGATTGGGACTGGCGCCCACCGACCTGAAGATGGCTACGGGTGTCATGGTAATTTTGGCGCTCGGAATACCGGCTTTGAAAAAAGAAAAAGAAGGTAAAATTCATCTAAGGGGTATCTAATGTTACGCTTAGAAGATATTCAAAAGGTTTTCAATGCCGGAACCCCGGATGAAAAAATAGCAATTAACCATGTTGATATCACCTTGAAAAAAGGTGATTTCGTCACGGTTATCGGTAGCAATGGTGCCGGCAAATCAACCCTTTTAAATTTAATTGCCGGTACCTATTTGCCCGATGCCGGCCGTATTTATATCGATGGCATGGAGGTAACCCATTTTCCGGAACATAAACGTGCTGCCCACCTGGGACGCGTGTTTCAGAATCCCTTGATGGGAACCGCCGCATCCATGACCATCGAAGAAAATCTGGGTATGGCCGACCTGCGGGGAAAATCCCGTACCTTGCGCTGGGGGGTAACATCCAGCCGGCGCAAACACTATATCCAGATCTTGCAACAGATGAACCTGGGTCTGGAAAACCGCCTGAAACAATCGGTCAAACTGCTTTCTGGCGGCCAGAGGCAATCGCTCACCCTTTTGATGGCGACGCTTTCCTTGCCCAAGCTCTTACTCATGGACGAACATACCGCAGCCCTGGATCCCAAAACAGCCATGCGCGTCATGCAACTCACCACTGAAATCATTGATCAACACCGCTTAACCGCCATCATGGTAACCCACAATATGGATCAGGCCATCAAATATGGCAATCGTCTGATCATGCTGCATGAGGGCAGGATACAGCTTGATATTTCGGGCGAGGATAAACGGGCATTCACAGTGGAAGAGGCGGTCAAACGATTCGGGTCGAAACTTAAAGATGAAGCCTTGCTGACCTGCTAACAATTTTACGCCAGCACGCAAACCTGGTCCTCTGGGCAGGTCAGAGGCACCTAAGCCCTGCCGGAAATTTTAGACAAAATCTCGAAGCACAAATGCCGAAATCCCAAACAATATCCAATGATTTAAATCCAAATGATCAAAACAGACAAGCAGGTATCACGCTAAAAGAGCAGGTTTGGGGTATTTGCGTGTTCAAATTTTGAATTTGTATCGAATTTCGATATGTTAGATTTAGGAATTAATAACCGTAAAAAGAACAAATCCTTGTATGGCAAATCCAGTGCCGTACCCTTTGGACGCGAGTATCTACCTTGAAGATCATTAGCACTCATCGGAATGCTGATTTTGATGCGCTCGCATCGGTCATGGCAGCGAAACTCTTATTTCCAGCGGCAATCCCACTGCTGCCCAGGCAAATCAATCCCAATGTCAAAGCGTTCCTATCCATCCATAAAGATGTGTTTGAAACCCAATCAGTCAACGAGGTACAGCTAGATCAGGTGAAAGAACTGGTGGTGGTGGATACCAATAGGTGGGAACGCCTGGAGGGCCTGCAATCGTTGCGTGATCAACTACAAATCGATATTCAGCTTTGGGATCATCACCCCATCACGGGTAATATCCATACGCCCTGGCGGGTCTGCGACGTGACCGGTGCCAATGTTACCCTGTTGATTCGCAGGCTCAAACAGGAACGCAAGGTTCTGTCACCGATCCAAGCAACCCTTTTCCTTCTCGGCATCTATGAAGACACCGGCAACCTGACATTTCCTTCTACAACGGCCGAGGATGTTTATGCGGCGGCTTATTTACTCGAACGCCATGCAGATTTGTCGGTGGCTTCGACGTTCCTGCGACCCGCTTATGGTGAAAAGCAAAAAGAAATTCTATTTGAAATGCTGGAAAATGCCCAGCGGCTTAGCCTGAATGGACATACGATCAGTATCAGTCGTGTGATTGTTGGCGGCCATGTTGAAAGCCTAGCGGTTGTCATGCGCATGTATCGCGAAATTGTTAATGTGGATGCAGCTGTAGGGATTTTTGCTGATGACCAACGCAAGCGTTGTATGATTATCGGCCGCAGCCAGATCGAAGCAATCGACATTGGACAAATTATGCGCAGCCTTGGCGGTGGTGGTCATCCAGGAGCTGGCTCTGCCGTTGTCAAAACCGAGCAGGTGGAGGATGTGCACCAAACCATACTGGCTCTGATCCAGAGACATCAACCCAAATCAGCGCAAATCAGTGATATCATGTCATTCCCGGTGCAAACGGTACAGGCCGACGATCGAATGGAAGACGTTGCCAAACTGTTACGTGCGAAGGGATGCACGGGTATGCCGGTGCTGGAAAAGGATGCGCTTGTGGGAATTATTTCCCGACGCGATTTTCATAAGATCAAAAAAGAAAAACAAATGAAAGCGCCGGTCAAGGCATTCATGAGCCGCAAGATTATCAGTATCACGCCCGGCAAAAGTCCCCTGCAGGCGGCTCGCAGGATGGTCAAACACGATGTGGGCCGCTTACCCGTGGTGGATGGGGGGCAGGTAATCGGCATTGTGACACGCTCGGATACGATGCTCTACTTCTACGATCAATTACCGGACTGACCAATCTGGCAATTGCTCAGCTATAATAAGTGGTTAGCTACAAGCCACGTAAGTACTCAAAAAGTTCGAAAAACTGTAATAAAAAACTAGACTTTTAATATTTGTTATGCTATCGATAAGTTATGAGCATAACAACCCGTTTCCCTAAAATTCATGTATATTGCAACATATCAATAGGTTATCCAAGAATACCAAAGTTGAATAAACAGCTATAATTTATCGTCTGTATTCTAGATATTAACTTTTTAGAATGGAGAACGGCGCATGTATTAAAAATTAAGCTATTGAACCAATAAGAAATTTAAGCAAATAATATTGGCGTAGCCAAATAGCGTAAATTTTTCAATCTGTCAGATCACGATTGACATTTTAATCTTGGATATCAGGATCGGGAAACGTAGTGGTAATTTAAATAGACCTTGACAAAGCACGTGAATACAACCTATATGCACCCAGTCAACGGCTCAAGTTGCTGAATTGAAGTATACTGCTTGTCAGAAAAATGTTCCCCGAAATAAAAGTATTATTTAAAGCGGAATATTATTCTGACAACAACTAAAACTGAATTTCTTATAGAGTGCGCCCGTAGCTCAGTTGGATAGAGTGCCGGACTACGAATCCGTAGGTCGCAGGTTCGAATCCTGCCGGGCGCGCCAAATATAAAATAATATCAAGCATTTAGCGATTAAGCCTTGTCTCCTTTTTCTTTGTTTGCCTATACCTGCCGTTTTGCATCACAACAGCCCCACAAATCCAGAGTTTGGTAGCTCAAATTGATCAATTTGACCTTTTGCCAACGGTTGATTCTGGAGCTGAAAATCGCGATCCGTGGGGCTTAGGATAGGACATAGGAGTAGGGGATTCTTCGTGGCTCTCGTATATATGTACTCTTATGGTAGCTCACACACAAGTGTTCCCAAATTATTTTTTTCATGAATTTTGCTAAGAACTTTTTGTCTATTGTGAAAGCATGCTCAGGTATGCCCCCAATATTTTAGCCCCCATTCGCATGTCCGTGTGATCATTTTGAACTCGGCCAAAACTCGTGTTAAAGGCTCCGTAAGATCGGTCGTGGCCCGTGGTGTTAAATAAGTTCAATCATAAAAGTTAGTTAAGAACGCATATTTATTGTCGCTTAGCGACCGATCCGACGGTGCCTAAAACACTCAAACAGTTGCCCGCGTTCAAAATGATCACATGCGAGCCCTTATCCCGGTTAACTTGAGTTTTTCGGATATGCGCATAAGGATAAGATGCAAGAATTGAACAATCAGTGTTTTGACTGGGATTGGTTCCAAAAGAAAGGAACGAGGATACAACAATGACCAAGAAAGCCATCACAGATACATATCGATCTTCTTTTTAGCATCGTAAGGAACTGCTATCAGCAGGTTTGGCCTGGCACTACAAACGATATTCCAGGGATCCAGAGCTTGTAAGCTGGCGTTTCAGGCACGGGTAGGCGAGGTGTATGGAAAGAAGACGAGCCGGTACCGCCAAGGGATTGGAAAATCAAATAAATGACCCCGCCAATTATAGCGGGGCCTTCTTGATATTTGTGGCATTAAAGTTTTTGAGGATCACATAGATTATCAGAGCTGTTCGCAACCCTTCCACACCCCCCGCATACAAATTGACCATTGGAAACCAATTTTTTCCATTCTTCAAAATTATCTTTCAATAAACCATCTTCGTGCAAGGCACACAGATGCTTCTCATGTCCCTCATGGGGCATTTCATTATTGCTCATAATTACCTCCAGATTCTTTTTAATATTCTGAAATTTTATCAAATCATTAATAAAATTTAAAACTGAAACTATTGCCTCCGATAAAATAGGCTGCATATGGCGACTTGTCAAATACTTGAATCAAGTAAGTTTGCCGCCTTTTGGTACTGCTTATGATGAAATTGGGCCAAATCCGTCTGTAACCGGAGGGGCTGTTTATGGTTCTGATTGGGGTGTTAATTTGGTGATGGGTTGGAGGAATGGCATAAATGGGAAAGCCATTTATTTTAAGATGCCGATTACTTCCGATTTTAAGACGCATAGAAGTTCTAAAAATTTATTAAAGACTTGATCCGGCGTGATATTGAAGGTGTTGTCACTACGGTCCTTAAAATCCCAATCTTTGAGATAAAGGTATTCCTTTCGGTGCCAGGCGCACCACTTCAAAGGGTTAGACAATGGTCCGAATATGGATATGGCCGGCGTTTCTTGAGAAACTGCAAGATGATTAATCCCGCCATCATTGGTAATCAGAACTTTTGCCGAGCGCAATAATGCACCGGCCTCATTAAAACTAGTGGGGGGAGCTAAAAAAGACCTGGCATCCATTCGCGCCTTTATGTATTGTGAATCTTTTTTTTCATGAAGTCCCCAAAGCAATACAACACTGAAGTCGGTTTGGTTTACGATTTGATTGCCCACCTGTACATAACCGTCCAGATACCATTGTTTGCCCTTGATAGGAGTTCCTGGTGATAACACTATGAATTTTCCAGGTTCAAGACCGACAGCACCCAACCAGCGCTCAATTGTTTTAATGGAGGACTTTTTGATTTTGTATTCCAATCCATGATCTTTGGTTTCAATTCCTAGCGGGGCAAGCAGGTCGAATTTATAAAAAGACTTGTAACGAATTGCAGCAAGGGGAACCTGAATATTGTATAAGAAATTCCATCTTTTTTTTATCCATCCTAAACGATAGGGCGCCTTAGATAACATAATGATGCGAGCCGAACTAGTGCCCCTTAATTGATCGATAATAAGATCATATGCTAAATTTCTAACACTTATGGCCGCCTTGAGTTGAGCCAGATAATAGCGTGGACCCCGTCCAGGTGGTTTTTCCATGATGATCAGATTGTCCAGATGTGGGTTGTCTTCTAGTACACATATATAAGGACGTTGGATTAAATAGTCGATTCGGGCTTTGGGGAAGTGCCTGCGCAGTTCTGGCAGGTAGCCGGTGTTTAACAGAATGTCCCCGAAGGGTTTTTGCTGGATAATCAAAATACGATGAATAGAATCTATTTGATTAGCTGTGAGTTTCCGAGTATTAATGTTGACCATGAGAAGAAAGACTTAATGTGGAAAGATTAATAATGGAGACCATCAGTAGTTACATCAAATTGTAGGTACCATATATTGCGGTCGTTGAAAATATTTTTTAACCGAAGATTACGCTAATGAATCTTCAGTTTGCGCCACCGTGAAGTATTACGTATTGAAAGGATAGCCTTCTCAAATTTTCCCCAGTATGTTTTCCGGATGGCTTAGATGCGCCAATTCATAATTGCTAAATAAGCAAATTAACGCTATAAAAATTGGGAAGGATTGCTATCCTATCTGCAATCCATTGCACAAGGGGCAACATTGTTGAGCGATTTGGACCACGCGTGTGTTACTAACCTCTTCAAATGTTATCGGCTTTGCGGGTAATTACTGATTTGACACAGGCGGAAAGGATTAAAATGAAAAAAGCTTTGGAATTGGAATCGTGTGATTTGCGCTACATTTGTGATGCCGATAATTTTAGATTTAAAAATACAGCCGATATTGACCCATTGGATGAAGTTATCGGCCAGGAACGTGCGGTGCAGGCCATTGATTTTGGATTGAACATGAAAAGCCCCGGGTACAATATTTTTGTAACCGGTATCGAAGGCACCGGTAAATCCACCATTACCACGGACATCACCCGTAAACATGCCTGCGAGCTGCCGACGCCCCATGACTGGTGCCTGGTGAACAATTTCCATGACCCCTACCGGCCTAAGCCCCTGGCGGTTCCATCCGGCAAAGCCATGGTTCTCAGCCGACAGATGGAACGCCTGATTCAGACATTGAAAAGTAAGCTTCCCAAAGCATTTGAACACGAAAGCTTTCATGAGAAGGTCAGCAGCCTCAAAGACCTTCATCAAAAGGAGGAAAGCCAGCTACTGCAAGCTTTGGAGCAGACTGCCCAGCAAAAGAATCTGACCATCAATAAAACTCAGACCGGATTACAGACCGTTCCATTGAAAGACGGGGCCCCTCTGACCCAGGAGGCTTATCTGGCGCTTTCCCAAGCAGAACAGCAGGAACTGGAAAAGCGCGTGCAGGATTTCCAGGGTGAAATCGAAGCCGTCATGCGGGAAGTTGCCCGAATACGTCAGGAGCGGGGCAAAGCCATGGAAAACTTGATGGCAGAAACCGCGCTCTCTGTCGTGGCCGAGCAGATGGATTTTATTTTGGATGCCTATGAATCGAATTCCGAAATCAAGACCTATCTGGAAGAGGTGCGTGACCATATTGTCCAAAATGTGAGTGATTTTCTGCCAAGCCAGGAACAGCCCGAAGCTGCCCAGTTCACCATGTTTCCGGCAGCGAAGCCCAGTTTCAATCAGTACCGCGTAAATGCCCTTGTGGACCGCAACAATATGTCCGGTGCGCCCGTAGTTTTTGAGCCCAATCCAACCTATCAGAATGTTTTTGGTCATATCGAAAAAAAGGCCCACATGGGCGGTATGGTAACCGATTTGACCATGGTCAAGGCCGGTTCGATGCTGCGGGCGGACGGCGGTTTTCTGATATTGGAAATTGAAACCCTGCTGATGAATCCCATGGTCTGGGAGTCCCTCAAACGGACCCTCAGGAATAAAAGCCTGATCATCGAGGATATGCTGGTGGGGCAGGGTATTGCGGCCACTTCACTGCGGCCCGAAGCCATACCCATCGATGTCAAGGTGATTCTAATCGGCGGCTATGAACCCTTTCGATTGCTTCAGAACCATGATCCCAAGTTTAATAAAATATTCCGGGTTCGGGCCGATTTCGACTATGAAGTCGAACGCACGGATCAAACCATTCAACTGTATGCCCGTTTTATCGCCCGGGTATGCAAGGAAGAAAAGCTGCTGAATTTTTCTCCCAAGGGGGTAGCTGCCTTGGTTGAATTTGGTGAAAAGGATACCTCCAACAAAAACAAGCTGTCGCTGCGTTTCGGTGCCATTGTGGGTATTATCAAAGAGGCGGATTACTGGGCCAGGAAAGAGGGCAGCGACCATGTTTCAGAAAGGCATGTTATCCAGGCCTTTAACGAGCATCGATTTCGCTACAACCTGTATGAAGAAAAGATCCATGAATCCTACACCGACAATACTGTATTGATCGATGTGAGTGGCAAAACCGTGGGCCAGGTCAACGGCCTGGCGGTCCACCAGGTGGGCGACATATCCTTTGGCCGCCCTTCCCGTATTACGGCAGAGACCTTTATGGGCAAAAAGGGCGTGGTTAATATTGAGCGCGAGGCCAATATGAGCGGCCGCACCCATGATAAGGGGGTATTGATTCTCTCCGGTTATTTGGGCCGCATTTTTGCACAACATCAACCCTTAAATCTGTCCATCAGCCTCACTTTTGAACAAAATTATGCGGGTGTGGATGGTGACAGCGCCTCCTCCACCGAGCTGTACGCTATTGTATCCAGCCTGGCAGACTGCCCCATCGATCAGGGTCTGGCGGTTACCGGCTCGATCAACCAGAAAGGCGAGGTCCAGGCCATCGGTGGGGTCAATCAGAAAATCGAAGGCTTTTTCGATGTATGTAAAACCAAAGGACTTACCGGGGAACAAGGCGTGCTGATACCGGTGGCAAATGTGAAGAATCTGATGCTGAAACGCGAAGTGATTGAGGCCGTGGACGCCGGTCAATTTCATATTTATCAGATTAAAACCGTGGAAGAGGGCATCCAGATTCTAACCGGTCAAACCGTGGGCAAACCGAATGCCGAGGGACAGTACCCGGAAGGCACCATATATGGAGATGTTCAAAAGAAGCTGAAGAACTATCTGGAAAGGGAGCTGGAATTGAAGCAGGGAAGGGATAATGAATAGTAGTATTACTGTATGAGGTTAAATTTGGGTCAAGGATCCAAATACAAAATGTGTTAATTAAATCCGAAGCACGAATATCGAAATCCGAAACAAATCCAAATGACCGAAAATAAAAAACTAAAACGATATAATCTGTAAGATAGAACTCTGATTTTTTCAGAGAATATTAGATCATTTGGCAAAGAACTGCCAAGAAATACAAAAAATTTTGAAGACGGTAAGCAAATGCTGGTCAAGCAGATCAAACTATCGAAGATGGAAACATTCTGTTACCTCGTGGGTGATGAAAATACCCGGACGGCGGCACTGATCGATCCGGCATTCGATACCGGGCGAATTTTAGGGATTGCTGCTGAAATGGCTTATACGATTACCCACGTAATCAATACCCATTGCCATTCCGATCACACCGCCGGAAACCACGCTATTATTAGGGCCACCAAAGCCAGGCTTTTCATTCATAAAGCCGATGCTCCCAAGCTCACCACCATCGTTAACACGGCTTTTTCGAAGGTGCTGGGGGGTAAGGGATCACCCCTGCCGGATGTTCTGCTCCAGAATGATGAGGACATTGCTATCGGTGATACAGTTTTAAAAACAATTCATACACCCGGGCATACCCCTGGCAGTATCTGTTTGTATGCGCCCGGACATGTGTTCACCGGCGATACCCTGTTTGTGGAAGCCGTAGGCCGCACGGATATGCCGGGGGGATCGTCCCGGCAATTGCTGCAGTCCATTCGGGAAAGACTGTATACCCTGCCTGGTGAAACAGTTGTCTGGCCCGGCCATGATTACGGTCCCACACCCAAGTCAAGCATCGATTATGAAAAACAGCATAATGGCTTTACACGTAGTTGAAATTTTGTATTGATTAAATTAAAGCTTTTTTGTAAATATGCGTACTTCCAGTTCACCAAAAAAATGGTAAGATAGGACCGTGTTTGCTGCAGTATGATTGAATCCGATGATGTTTTAAGTCTAAGAAATTCAGATTTAAATAGATCCGTATCGATTATGAAATAAAGGGATACCTGTATGATTCATGTAGAAAATTTGACCAAATATTACCGGGATTTTTGTGCCGTGGACGATATC
>Ga0180436_10000632_pt1 | contig 35649 bp, 52 predicted proteins | sample SS_ome_2_FD_132434 | JGI IMG/M metagenome (GOLD analysis project Ga0180436, IMG submission 132434) | Hypersaline lake sediment archaeal communities from the Salton Sea, California, USA - SS_3_S_2 metaG | ecosystem: Environmental > Aquatic > Non-marine Saline and Alkaline > Hypersaline >... | reverse complement strand
GATTTGACGCGCTGTCCATACTTTCTCAAATCAGCGTTGACAATTCGCCTGAATTCGGAAAGATCGTAAGACACTAGATCAGACCCACTAATCCGCTTTAAGTCGGAAAATTCATAAACCATTTTCATTACGCATTCACCCCTTCGATTTTGATTCCGAGACGATTTAACGTACACTTAATAATGCGCCGGCACGCCTCATTTCGAAAAGACATTTCCGCTGGGTACATTAGAGGGCCACACTCGAAACTATCGTAAAACTCTCGCACACTCTCCTCCGGCGTCTTTTCGACTTCATATCCGTTGATTAATGCGGCTGCGAGCGTCATGATGTCGATAGTATTAATTCCGGAACATGCATCTCCGAAATGACAACAGTGTACTTTAGCAGTCAGCAGTTCTTCTTTTGTCCCCACCTCTAAAAACGCCGCTATCGAATCCGCCTGCTCCTTCGTAATTACCGGCCTTTTAATTTCGCTCATCTTAGCGCCTCCTTTGCGTGTAAATTTATTTCGTATAGCTCAGTAATCGGAACTAAATCGACTGGTTCTTCGGGAAGCTCCGACTTCGATTGGATTAATTTCAGCGCCTTCTTCAGCCGCTCGTTTTCTACAATCAATCCAGCAATAGTGCAGAGCAAAATTTCGTTATATTCGACTACCCTTTCAACTTTAGAACTAAAATCTTGAAACTCAGCAACCTTTTTCGCTGCTAATTCGTTGACCTCTCGTAGTTGTTTATTCGTATCCGCTAGACTGAAATTAAAATAACGCTCACCCATTTTACCGCCTCCATTTAGCTACTTCCGTTGATTTGTTTAACTTGTTTATAACCTGGTTTCTCAAACAAATGCCCCTCGTGACACAAGTAAATCTTTTCAGTTTCTAACTGACCTTCACTGACCAATGCACAAAAATCCTTGGTATGTACTTTATATCTCATTTAATTCACCCTTTAATATGAAAAACTCATGATCTAATTCTTTGAATCTTTTATTTACTATGTAGGCTTTACCGTCTTTCATTTTAAATAGATCAAAATATTTGCCTGGATTACTTCTAATAATCTTAAAAGCTATTGTTGCACTAACCCATTTCTTATTTTCAATTTGCTGAAGAACTTTACTCATTTCAAGCAATAGATCAAGCTGCTCTTTATCCTGTTCAGTCTCGAGTCGTAGTATGTCACGTTCCTTTTCGAGTATTTTCCCTTGAAGTATTTCACTTTCCTTTTCTAATTCAACTTTTTTTGCTGCCAGATCAATCTTATGCGCGTCACTCGCTTCTGAACTCAATCCCTCACCTCCTCAAAGCACTTTTAATTTGTGTTTTATTTTTTCTAAATGAATCATCCCCTTTGCCAGGTATCCACAGAAAAAGGGTGAGTAATGACCTCGCCCTGATTATATACTTTTAATTTATGTTTGTCTATTGTTTTCTACATTCTTTATAAGGCTACCTCAAGTTTGATTTGTGTATGTGGCTTATATCCTTCTAGAGTGAAGTGTTCAGGTTTATAGTCATAAAAATTTTTTATTGAATCATCAATTACTAACTTTGGTGCTGCCAAAGATTCGCGGTAAATAATTTCTTTAGCTTGTTCGATATGTCGGTCATAGATATGTAAGTTGTTAATATAGTGATGAAATTTCCCTGGCTTATAACCACAAACTTGTGCAATCATATGCTGTAATAACGCATATTGAGTTACATTGATATTACCAGCTACAAGATAATCTGAAGAGCGTTGAACAAGGGTCATGTTTAAAAATTCTCCGTCATAATCCCACATTGTCAAGAAAGCGCATGGATATAACGTCATTCCATGAAGATCTTGATGATTATACAAATTTGTAATGATTCGTCTGCTGTATGGGTTGTTTTTCAGATCCCAAAAACCTGTCAATCTGATTAAAGTATCCTTCTTTGTATTTGTGCTCATATTGTATCTGTCTCCCATAGGCTAAACCTAAATTACCACCTTCATTAGCCCAGCTACGCCAATACTTAACCCCATATTTTTCTTCAAGCAACTGAACATCATTTGATTGATCTTGGTATATCCAGAGAATTTCTTTTAACCCTGATTTAAAAGCCGTTGGCCTTAGAGTAGCAATAGGGAATTCTTTCTGTAAATCATATTCATTCAACACTCCAAAGCATTTTAATGTATAAGCTGGCGTATCATCAGACCACTTAGGTCGAATCTTTTGCCCTTTATCCGATTTGCCTTCGGACAGTATTTTATATAAATTTGATTTTAAAACTGTATCCGCAAAACTCATATTGTTACCTCCTTTGTTCCTTGGTAAAATAGTCATAAAACAACATGGAAAGAGTTGAGACTGTTGGCTATTTATAGATATAAAAAAGACTTTGTCAAGGAAGTAATTGATTGTAAAACTGAAAAGTTAACTTCTTTAATTGAAGCTCGTTACTGTTTATCTTTAGATTTGGCTTTGTTAGATTACTCTGTTGATATTTGATGAAAACAAACGTTTCTATAATATAAGTAGGAACTTTTGTTTGGGGGTCTTACAATGACAATGACGTTAAGAGAATTAATAGTTGAGATTAAAAAATTGAATTCGACAGAACAACATCGCTTGAAAGAATTCTTTATCAAAACCCTTATGTCATTTTCTGCAAGTGAACCTGTTTTTCAAGAAGTAACTGAACGGAAAAATAAAGATGGTTATACTTGTGTACATTGTAGTTCAAAACGAGTAGTTCGTTTTGGTAAATATACTGTAAAATTCGGGCTGAAAGAAGTTGAACGTCAGCGATACCGTTGTAAAGATTGTGGAAAAACATTCACCGATGTAACTGCAACACCATTGCATAGAACGCATAAACCTGAAAAATGGTTAGATTTTATAAAATGTATGTTAGAAGGTTATTCACTCCGTAAATCGGCAGAACTTATTGGTGATATTCATTACGTTACCTTGTTTTATTGGAGACATAAGATGTTATCTGCATTAAAACAAATGGAATTTGAATCTTTTTCGGGGATTGTAGAGATGGATGAAACTTATTTTCTATACTCTGAAAAAGGTAAAAGAAACATTGAAGGGCGTAAACCTCGAAAACGTGGAGGTTCTTCGAAATTTCAAGGGATTAGTCACGAACAAGTTTGCGTTCTAATTGCAAGAGACCGTCAAAAATCTATCTATTCAGGAGTTCTCGGCAGAGGTCGTATTGTCAAAAGTCAATTAGATAAAGCAATTGGTTCAAAATTATCACCGAATAACACCCTATGTACAGATGCTTGGAGAGCTTTCTCTGCGTATGCCAAAACGAAGGGATTAGAACACTATCGCTTCAAGTCAGACGGGAAAGAACGAGTAAAAGGTCTATATCATATTCAAAACGTAAATAACTATCACAGTCGATTAAAAGGATGGATACAAAGATTTAATGGTGTGGCTACAAAATACCTCGACCATTATTTGAGTTGGTTTCAATTCTTAGATATAGTGAAGCATCGTTGTGACGATGTATCAATAAGCAAAATGATTATAGATAGTTGTTTATTACCAATCAATGAAACTTATAAGTCATTAAGAACGTATCAATTATTATGAACCTTTGTATATACAAACACTGCGGAGATAAAGTAGTTCTCAAATGAAAAGAGAATTTATACTTATCAAATTTAGTGTTTAAAATATTTGAATCGAAAGGAAGTGTTTAATATCAACAAAGTAAAAACAATAGTTATTTGTTTATCCATTGTACTAATTATTTTACTCGGTATTATCTTTTTTGAATTTATTGTTTTGAGATTACTTGGATTACAATATAATTCAATTGGTTCTTTAGTGTTCTTCTTTGTTTTATATTTATTACTTGAAATACCTCTCTCATTAATATCAAATGCGATACCAAAAGCATTAAAATCTGTTGGTATAATTCAATCAAGTAAAGGGTTGTTATCATTTTTATTGGATACAGGATTGACATTTGCCTTAATTAACTTACTTGATACCTTTATGGCGAACATTAAGATAGAATGGCAAGGTGCTGTTATATTTTCGATAATTACTGGATTAATTAGTTGGAAATTAAAAGAGACGGATGAAGAACCACCAACGATTGATAGTGAAGAATTCAAAGAAATAGAAAAAAGATTTGATTTCAAAAAATAGGAGGAAACACTAAAGAATGGTGTTCCCTCTTTATTTCCCTATTTATCAACATTAAAATTTAACAGAGCCTTAGATTTAAATAATGATTTAGATTCCTCGTATGTAGTTGCAATGTTAAATCCAAGTAAGGCAAACAAAGAAATTTCTTATTTAACCATTGATAAATTGGCCAGGTTTACACATTCAATGAATGAAGCAGGAATGCTACACATTGTGAACTTGTTTCCGTTCTATGAACCAAAATCAGAAAACCTTGCATCCATAATTGAAAACCTTAGAATTGCTGATGAAGAATTATATAACCAAGCTATGGACTTAAATGGTCAAATAATTGAATCCTTTGTTAAAGATGCGAAGAAAGTAATACTTGCCTGGGGAGATTGCCCAGACAGTTTTAGCAAACTGCTTTACGACCAAGAGCGTAAAAAAATAGGAGAATTGTTAAAACAACTAAATTATAAGGAAACATACGCAATAAAAACACAATTTGAGCGACTTCTCACTGTAAAAAATTCACCTAGACATCCTTCTCGTCCTAGTTTAATAAGTTTAGAGCCTTATTCACTTCAATCTTAGAAACAAAACTCCAGGAAAATTGCTTTTCTGGAGTTTATTCTTTTAACTCTTTTTCAATTTCCTTCATCTGATCTTTTGCACTTCTTTTTAAGAAGTTAGGGAGTAGTTTAATCCGATCTCCAATCATTTTGCTGCCTACATTACGTATTTCTTCGGTTAATTCAAGGCAAGCATTCAAGGCTAAATCACCGATCTCATCAAATTCCCCCTGGATTTTATGGAGCACGTCAAGGTACAATTCGTCTGACTCCTCAAAAACAACCAGTGTTTGTTCTAGCTTCTCGATCTTTTCAAGGTGCTGCTTTATTTCATCGACATTTTTCATTGTTCCTCACCCTCTAAGCGCGTCTTTGATTTCCTCTTTGGCCACTTTTTTCTCAAGCGCCCTCCTATGTCTTTTAATTATTTTCTTTTCGATTTTCTTCGCCCTACTTTCTGTGGCCTCAGCTAACATCCAACAATTCACGGCATTTATTGATCTTACTTTGGAACCTCGTGCTTGCACATTTGCCTCCTAATAATCACGATAAAAGTCTTCTTTTATTGAAAAGTCAAAGGTTATTAATACCTATATTTTCAAAGATTTGATAAAATTAAATTGTTCAATAAATTCTGCAAAAGGTGGTTAAATTTATGGAAACTACTCAAAACCCAATTATTCAAGGATCAATTAAAGATGTAGGCTTTGAAAACAAAAGCAATTTCAATTACACATATGAAATCGACAAAGAAATTCTTCATGTTTATGATACCTTGAATCACAACAGTACATCTGCAATTAACTGCGTAGAAGAAATTATTGCTGTGTTAAAAGAAACGCTGCAACCAAACAAAACTGGGTTAAACAAAATTATTGAAGCAATTAAGAACGCAATATCTTCAACTTCACCTTACAAAAAAGTTATCATCTATACCGAAGTAAATAATTTAACAAACGGATACAAGAATAGAGGAAGCTTTCTTGATATCCAAGCCTACGATCCAAAACAAAAGGATTTTGTCGGCTGGGATCACGAAGAGCTTTACAAATTTTATTACGATACACAGAAACTAAGCTATACAATTAAAGATTAAGATAAGTTTGGTCAAACCTTGGCTGCATTCATGATGTACAGACAGTGTGGAGTGCAGCCAAGGTTGTTATCTAAGAAATAATATCAGCTACATACTTAGACCAAGATTCCAACCGATTTAATACATCAGGTTTATCAAAGTCTTTCTTATATAACCAAAAACCCTCTAATTGATCTGTTTCTCTTACTGACACATCTGCATTCTCTGGTAACTTGATAACAAGCAATACGCCTAAGTGAACTTTTCCTACTTCATTTAAGTCATCATTAATCAACCCCACAATTTCCAAATTTAAATTAGATGTAGAGATAAATAATTCTTCTGATAGCTCTCTCCTTAAATTTTCAGCGATCGCTTCCCAAAAGTTTGTGCCATCAATTGCGTTCATGTGTCCTCCAACTCCTATCGACAATTGATCGTGGAGTCTTTTTTCTCCGCCTTTATTTAAGCGTTTGTACGCAAATACCTTATCCCCTTTCTGTAAAACAGCATATGGGATCGGCTGTTTATAGTCCGCATTCTCCTCAGCATTTCCTCTTCTCATAGTGGTCATGCTTTCCGCGACATTTTCAATTATTTTATCAACCTTGCTTAGATCAGATTCAATTCCTTGAAAGATCAGATCTTCATTATCAAAAATTTTTTCTCTTGGTGCCACAACAATTACTTCATCCATTTTTTTCATTTGATAGTTCTCCTTTTAATTCTCATCAAAATTACCATTTTATTCAATGTTCTCCAAGCTTTCTTCTACACTCAAAACAATATTTAACTTCAATTTCTATATAGTCAAATCCATCCTTATAATAATCCCAATGTCCATTTTCAACTTTGTATAACCAGCTTTTTGCTGATTCATTATAATAAAGCTCATCGCATGTTTTGCAATTATCCATCAATAGTTCTCCATTTTAAAAATTAATTCATCTAATTCATCTGGCTTAAAACCGATGCTACGTTTTGCTTCGTTTCCCCTTTCATCAAGCAGAATAGTGACGGGCACCCCCATCACTCCATACTCTGCTGCTATTTCTGGTCGTTGATTTACATCAATCGCCTCAAACTCAATCTCTTTTTCTTTTAGATAATTAGAGACTAATTGACAAGGGTGGCATGATGGCTGTTCCAATTTGATTAATTTCATTATTGTGATGCCTCCTTTTGCTTTAAGCGCTTTTGTTTTTCCAATTCGATTCCTTAATCAGTTTAAAAGTCCATCCGTTATAGTTCGAGCGTTCCCCTCGTAAACATTTCTTTATTATTGGGCGATGCAGTCCGTATTTTTCAGAGAAAGGACGAAGTCCTTCTGCTCGTATAATTTCACCATCAGGGGATTTAGCTATAAAGTGGACGCGAGTATTCGGTAAATCTCGATAAGCATTATTGACTTCCCTAGTGACAAAGCAACAAGTTTCCAGGGAATAAATCTTTTGGCTTTTCGGTGTTCTTTGCTGTTTTATGTCTTTGTCGAGAAAGAGCTTTCGGTTATTGAAAAGATCCTCATCATATCCTTCTATCTTTGAAACATCTTCGAGAAAATTCTTAAAACAATGCCATCTCTGACAAACTCTAATCCCTGAACCGCCATAGTTAGAATACTGTGAGCAACTACGATCGTAACAACGTTCTAGCATCCCCTTCCAAACGGAGTATACATTTTTCTCATCTGACATCTTTACGTCACCAAGATATCCAACTCCAAACACAGATCGTTCATATCGGTCTTTTATTTTTCCACGAATTATTTCAACTTTTTCTACATCTCGTTCGTATCCGGTTTTTATGAATCGTATTCTAAACAATTTTGTTCCGTTTTTCTTTTGCCCATTTATCCGCAGAACCTTATATTTCTGACCATGGTTATTTGAGAACACATTTCCGACTAGTTCTTTTTCAATCCCCAAAGTAAAAATCCTCATCTTTTAAGGCTTCAGCAGTAGCCTTCCTGTAAGAATTCCCCTTTTGACTAAAGAAGTCCATAGATTTAGTTTTTGTACTCAATCCGTTCATCACCACTGGGTTAACATCTTCCTCCTCAAAGTAATGATCGAATCCTAAATTGTTTAAAGCTTTATTTGCGTTATAGCGAATAAATTTTTTCACATCATGAGTAAGTCCAACTTGATCATAAACATCTTCGGTGTACTCCAGCTCATTTTCATAAAGATCGAGCAGCAATCTAATAACCCATTCATGCAATTCTTTTTTCTTGCTTTCAGATTGTCTATTATAAATTTCTTGAGCTAACATTCCCGTGTATACGCCATGGATCGCCTCGTCGCGGATAATCAAATTTATGATTTCCCCGCTATTCATTAGCTTACCTTGTCCATAAAAATACAATGGATAATAAAATCCTGAATAAAACAGGAAGCTTTCAAGTAATACAGATGCAACCATTCCTTTATACAATGAAAACGGGTTATCACTTTTAATTTGCTTATATGCAGAAACAATAATATTTGCTTTCTTCTGCAGGTACTTATTGTTTTTAACCCATTCAAAGACTTCATTAATTGTTTCCATCGGAGCTAAAGTGAGAAAGATATTGCTGTATGATTTGGCGTGAACCGCGTTTTCCATCATCGCCATGAAATTCAGCACCGCTTTGCGCTGATGCCCTTCCACATGCTCAGCAATTGTTGGCATACCAGTATTCCCTTGTTCTGTGTCTAGTAAGGTTAATCCGGCCAACACTTTCATATATGTATCTTGTTCATCTTTCCCTAAGTATTTCCATGTAAGCAAATCTCCGTTTAGCGAAATCTCTTCCGGAAGCCAAAACTGCTTAACGTTCTGTTCGTAAAACATCTGCGTAAATCCGTCGTCGTGTTGCGACCAGTTGGCCGCTGTATATTGTGGCAATTATTCGTCCTCCATTCTCTCTAGTGCCTTGTAATTATTTTTAATCGATTCTTTTATCATTAACTCTCTCGCTTTCTCTTTTGTGGTAACCCTAAAAGTACAGTCATCTCTTCCGTACATCTCGCAGTAGACAACGTAATCGCGAAAAAGTTCGTGCATATATTCAAGATCTCCGGCACCGTAAAACTTTCCGTTTAAGAAACAGGCATAGATTTGATACATTTCATTAAAACCTCCTCTCCGTTTAAACCACGCACGACAAGCAGCCTTCCTGCCCGGTATCTTTTGTTCGCGCGTAGTACAGCGTCTTGATTCCTTTGTGATGCGCGTAAAGGTCAATTCGGTTAAGATCGCGCGTCGTCATCGTATCCTTTAAGAACAACGTAAATGAAATGCCTTGATCGACGTGCTGCTGAATTGTCGCGATCATATCGACGACTTTGAACATATCCATGTCGTACGCTTCCTTGTAGAAGAACCAGTTCTTCGCGCTAAGCCCCGGCATCGGATAATACGTCTTGGAATTTCCGTATGTCCGTTCCTCTATGCGCTCCATAATAGGCATGACACCAGCTGTTGAGGATTGAACATACGAGATGCTTCCTGTGGGAGCTATTGCTTGTCTATAAGAATGATATAAGCCATACTTCATCACAGCTTGTTTAAGCTTCTTCCAATCTTCAATTGTTGGAATATGCTGATCTCCAAACAGTTTTTTTACTTTTTCATACTTTGGACTAAAGCTTTGTTCTTCGTATTTCTTGAAATATTCACCTGATTTGTATGTAGAGCCTTCAAACTGGTAATATGTTTCCCCGGCTTCTTTGGCGATTTCCATTGAACGCTCAAGAGAATAAAAGTTCATCATCATAAAGAAAGTGTTCGCGAAGTCCCTCGCTTCCTCACTTTCGTAGGCAATACCATTTTGAGCTAAGAAACCGTGCAGATTCATTGCTCCAAGCCCAACTGACCTCATAAGCTTATTTGCCTTAGCAACTGCTGGAGCATTTGTAATATTGGTTTTATTCGATACATGAGTCAATGCATCAATAGCTAATTTAACTGTATTCTTAATTGAATCGTTCTTCATGACGTTGAAGATATTGATCGAGCCTAGATTACATGAAATGTCCAAGCCAATATCGTCCTCTTCTCCGTAATCGGTGTAAGACGATACTTGGGAAGCCTGAAGGACTTCTGAACAGTTACCAGTTACAATTCCATTAAAAATTAGAGAATGATAATCTTCTTGTGTTGTGTCATAGACATCCTCTACCCCATCTTTTTCAATGCTGATAATTTCGGCTGTGAAATCATGTTTTGGCTTTCGTGATTTTGCTTGCAATTTTTCAGTCAACATGTTGAATTTGTACTTATCATATTCTTTCAAATTAACAATGCTCATGAACAATTCTCTCGACGCTCTGTCCTGAATACTAAGCTTGTGAGTTGGTTTTACTTTGTATAATTTGGAACCGCCCCGGCCATCAGGGAGAAGCTCCTGTGAGCGTTTGTTATTGGTATAAATGGTTGTATATACTCCCATATTAATGAGTAACTTTTGCACATCTTGCAAACTCTCAAAATCAACTGATGTTAATTCAATTGTTAGTGCCTTCGCTTTATAATTGGCATTTACACAACCATCCGTTTGAAACAATCCAGACAAATAAGCTGCTTGTGTTTCTTTGTCAGCTTGATATAAGAACTCTGGAACTCTTGTTTTTGTATCTTTTGTCATTCCATATTTATTTAAAATGTCAAAGAGCACTGTACTAGACATAAATAATAAATCTTGTTTCTCTGGATCAGCAACATTAAATTTTGGAGTAAAAGAAGTGTTGTGCTTATAAACACGATTAATTTTATGTCTATTAATTACAAGATGAACACTCTCTTTAACCTTTTGTTCCAACACCTTTTTATTGTCATATAAATAAATCTTCGCTGTCTTATCTGTTATGGTTCCATCCCCAGCTATAATCCCCATGATATATGCGAGATCAGGTTCATGAATATTCCCATATGCCCCTTCACCTGACTGAATCAGTAGTTTGTCCCCCGGAACAAGTTGGTTAAGCTGAAGTTTCTGTATTTCGTTATTTCGTTTAACATAAAACTTGTGCCACTCTGTTGCTCTGATTTCAAATCCTTGCTTAGTTTTAACTTTAAAAACACCTGCGTCCTTTTTAGTTAGCTGCATAGGTATCGCATTCACAATTGAAGTCCCTTTGCAATCCTTGTCAAACCGTTTTGTCCGATTGTCAATAACGACCCTTAAATCTTTTTGACTTTTATAAAGATCTGAGGCTTTTTCGTACCCATTTTCGGTTAAAAGAAGAGTATCTCCCGTCACACACAAGTTAGAAAATTTAACCTTTGAAATATGACTGTTCGCGTGGAATCGATTTACATTGTCGGCAAACATCAGGTAAGGATACCCCGACTCTGATCGTAACAACGCAAGCTTTTCTAATAGTTTGCGAGCGTTCGCTTTTTTCTTTCTGACTTTTGGATTTTCGACCAGTTTGTCATACATTTTTGCAATATCCATTTCGTCTAAATGTTGTCCGTATTCCTTATAAACTGAATAGGGGTAAAACATGTAGAAGTCTTTATCTTCCCTAGCAAGCTCAATAAATTTATCCGGAATAACTACACCAATGGATAATGTTTTGGCTCTTACATCCTCATCCGCTGAGATTTTTTTTGTATCAAGGAAATCATTAATGTCTGGATGAAAAACGTTAAGATAAGCAGCTCCTGAACCTTGTCTTTGCAGACTATTCGGACGTGTTCGCTACACACGCCCCGCCTTTCGGCTGCTTCGTGTTACCACGAAGATTAGACTATATCTTCATCCCATTGGAATGCCTCCTGTTTCGGCTACCAATCGCTTGTAGCCTACGGCTTTTGCCTAGTCGTTGAACGTTCCTCAAATGAGGCTTCGCTGCTGATTGTCCTATAAGGAGTTCCCAGCAATTAAAGAGGTTTTCGATCGCCATTGCTGACGAAAGGGGCCAAATTAACCCATCTGGTCTGCATATCGAAAAGCGTTATCGAGCAGTTTCATTACACCTACAACGCCTTTTGTAGCATTCTCAACTTTTTTAATTGGCTCACCTTTTGCTCGAATCTTGCTTAAATTAAGCGCGACTCCACCACCAAGCTTAGATAACTGCATTGAAATATCGACTGCTCTAGAAATGTCATTCAATGAATCATTAACTTCGAGTAAGAAGCAGCTAACCATTTCACCTCTTCTTTTTCGTCCTGCATTAAGAAAAGTAGGTGTTGATGGTTGATATTCCTGTTTCATCATAAGTGAAGTGAATCCTTTTGCTTTTTCAGCATCTCCATTGGCGAAAAACAAAGCAACAATACTCACTCGATCTTCATATCGTTCAAGAATTTTCGTCTTATCGTTTGTCTTCAAGGCATAGTCATTGTAAAACTTGAATGCACTCATAAATGAAGGGAATCTGAATTTGAAGCTATACGCCAATTTGAACACTTCTTTAATCTGTTCAAAGGTATATTTGCTTAAAAACTCTTCTTCGTAATAATCATTCTCTAAAAGATAGTCCAGTTTTTCTTTGAGATCGTGAAAGAAGACAGTGTTTTGATTAACATAGTCAACAAAATAACTGTGTACAGCTTCCCTGTCCTTCTCGAATTGAAACTTCCCGTCTTTTTGAATCATAATTTCGTTATTCAGTTGAACCCACTTTGGCACCTGATTGATTACTGTCAATAAACTTAACCTCCTGTATTAACTTGTCCAAGTCTGAATCTGATCCACTTAATTCAAACTTAAGAAGTACTGGTACTTGATAATGGTGTGAGAGTTTATCTGCAGCCGCAGCATAATAGCTTCCCCAATTTCGATTCCCACTTGAACAAACCCCGTACAAAAAATCTTTATTATTATGTATAAACTTCTGAGTTTTTTCAGGAATTTGCCCGAATTTAATTGTGTATGTAATATGTATGAATGGTTCATCAACCTGTAAATCCTCAGTGATTTCCATAGTTTTAATTTGTATTTTTTGCTCAAGCTTTCTTACAAATCTTCTAACATTACCTGTCATGCTTTCATATGTAACAAGCATTATTCGTTTATACTTCCTGAAACAAATTTTTCAGTGATTTCTTCTGCTTGATTATCTGCAGAAAACCCGGTGTTTGCCTCTTCTAAATTAATTGCTGCCATTTCTTGATATCCTTTTGCCATCGTCTCGTATAATGAAGCATCCTTAAATTGTTTGACTTCGACATATTTATTCCTGTAGCTTTTAGGTACTACATATTGCTCTCCTTTTGGATTGGTGGCCACAAGTTCTCCCACTGCTACAGGGACAGAATAGCCTTCCGGTGTATGTATTGTCATATTACTTTTAGCTTCTTCAATGCTCACAAGTTGATCTTTTTTCACATACAGTTTTTTAGCAGCACCCATCACTTTTCCTCCTTGCATTACTTTTAATTAGTATATAAAATTATGATTTTATTTAGTTTTGTGATACTCTGTTTGCTCCTAATGTTGCGACAAAACTGTCATCAAACACCCTTTTTGTATCCACATGAAAATCAAATGACTCAACTACTGCTTGAAATCCCCTTCCTTCTCCTTGAACCTTCTTAGCAAATCCTTCTGCAGCTTGTGTATCAGTAAATGTAATGTCTTCTCCTGTAACAAAATTATTGTATACTTCTCCTCTGCCTGGCTCTCCATTGCGTTTTACTACAACTACCCATTTATCGTCTGTCATCCTAATCATCCTTTTAATTTATTTATATTAGAATCCAATCACCATTTTTGATATACTGATCTACATTCGTCTTTGTGTAAATAAAAGCTTCATCATACATGTTATTAGTTACATCGTACAAATCCGAGCCACCTCTTCTTTTTGCTTCGAAAACAGTTCTACTGAAATCAGCATCAGAATTTAAGAGTATCTTTTCTGACAGTTTAAATTTGAAATGGTTCCCCATAAATCATCCTCCTTTATTTCCCTATATTAAGTACAGTTCTCAACTCATCAGCCAGTACTGAAACTTCGCGGCTATAATCATCAAATTTAAAGTCTACATATTCTCCGTTTGGTTTTACGATGAGTTTTCCTTTTGGATTTGTATTGTCTGTATCTTTGTGTATTGCTAGTCTAGCTTCAAGTTCCATCATCACACCTCCCTATAAATCCGTAATTCCACATAAAAACACGATAACTGTACTTCACCTCCCTTTACTGAAAATTAATAAATGCTTAGCTCCTATCCGCAGGTTCCTAGCTGAAGCAAATTGTGAACTTCCATCAACTCGAGCACAGTATATTGTGTTTCTTCAAGTGATAGTATACTATATATTGTGATGGAACACATATTCTACCTTGAAAGGCAGGTGTATACATATGCCTAGAAAACCAAGCTCCAGAAGAGTCTCATCGCCAAAAATGGTTAAAGTCGCTTCAAAAGTCTTGAAAAATAAAGGCTCTAGCAAAACTTCAAAGAGTTTAGCAGGTTCAGTTCTCTCTCAAGCAAAATCAAAAAGAAAATGAACGGGAGATGAAAATTTATGAGTAATGGTTTCAAAGAATTCGATCGAAAACTTAAAAAAATGCAACAAAAGGCTAGTGAACTCGAAAAGGGACAAGAACTTCAATTAAATGAGCTTTTTACCGATTCTTTTATGAAAAAGAATACGAAATTTTCGTCTCTTGATGAAATGCTTGATAAATCCCCTTTCACCATTGAAACCCAGCAAGATTTTGAATCAATCCCCGATGATTTGTGGGATGACTTTGTTAGAGAAAACAGTAAATTTTTTAACTGGGAAGAAATGCAACAAGAAGCAGCAAACAAATATGTTGCTAAACAATTAGGCTTCTAGGGAGATGGCTTCGGCCATTCTTCCTTCGCTTAACGGCTTCTCAAACCAACTTACCAACTTTGTGAATCTATTATTTTTTGCTCTCTCGCTACCTCTGACCAACTACACAAACGGCTACCTTCGACGGCATAGTAACTACTTTTATTTCACCCACTGTTTCTCCAAATGAACTCTTTTTAAAAATAATCGTAGCAGAATCTTTTATATTCACATTCGACATTTATTCAGCTCCTTTCACCTTCCCATCCTTACGCTACCACCAGCGTCCACACTACCGCCTACAGTCCCACATCTTACACTTCCCCCAGCATCTACATTCCCTTTAATATTGCCGCAATTTACACTTCCTCCTGAATCAACGTCACCTAAAACATCACCCTTTACTTCAACAGAAGCATCAGAATAAACTTTTGCGGGAGTGCCTTCGATTTTAACCTTAACCACTCCAGATACAGAGCTCTCTACAGCCTTCCCATCAATAAGAACTTCGTTATTGGTTATCGTTATATTGTTTCCTTCATATGTAACGCCATTGACAGTGACTTTACCGTTACTGCTTAGGACAGTGCTCGTTTTGCTTTTACCAAGAAAATTCAAGATTTTCACCTCCTTTTAATTAAATAGCCGTTTAAACCAAGATTTATTAGCCTTATCTGCATCTGCATTTTCAAATCTTTTTTCATGCTCAACATCCATAAGAGCTTCTTCATACTGTTTAACTGCAAAATCTTTGCTTAAAATTGTTTCTTCGTCTTCAATAATCTTAATAATGTAATCTGTTTCATACGTCCATTCATTATTAAGGTTTCGATACCTGTCTTTGATAACAATGTAATCATTTATACCTTTAATATAAACTTTTTCACCAACACTGATTGATTCTCCATCTATCTCCCCTTCAAAAAAGACTTTCTTTTTACTTATAGAACGATCTACAAATGAATAAACACCATAATTTAAAAGTCTACAATGCTTCGTTTCAACAAATGGCTTATAAATCTCAAGCATTTTAATTTGGTCATGATCAAAATGCCAAGGATCAATACCAAACCTATAACGTTTATGTAAAATTTGTCCTTCAAACTTTGCTTTATGTCTTGTCAAACCATCACTCCTTAAAATCAAACATCCGCTTCAGCTGCGATTTTCTTAATAGCTTTAATGAGTAAATCAAGTGCTTTCTTTTCGCCCATTTCATCTCTGTTTACTTCAATATGGTGCACAGCAATTTTTAATTTATCTTTCATACTCCCTCTTCCCCTCTCAATAAAATTTGAATTTCATTCAAAACTTTGTTTACATTTGTCGTTATATGCGCTTGCCTGGGAAATTTTAAAGGGGAATAACTCCCCTATTTCCCTTATTTCTTTTCATTCAGTGGAAGTTGAATCATTGAGTTCGTTCCTGTTGCTTTAGGTGTCTTACCGTCCCATTTTTCAATCCACTTGTATTTAATCATTTCATCCGACATCGACTCTTTAATAATCTTGTTGTACTCGGCAATACCTTGTGCTTCAATCTTTTTCTTTTTGGCTTCCGCTTCCACAATCTTGATTTCTGTTTGTGACCGCTCAAGCTCTTGAGATGATTTCACACGAGCATCAATTGCTTCTTGTGTAGCTTTATCAGGTTTTGGAACACCGAGTGTTAGATCATCAATGATGAAACCGTATTTCTTCATATCCGCTGCAAATTCTTTCTGAACTTCTGCTGCAGCCTCGGATGATTTTTGTCCGTATGTATCAATAACGGAGTATTTGGAAATCGACTTTCTTGCAGCGTCCCACAGCCTTGTTTTTAAATATGTATTTTCGATTTGTTCAACATCTACAGCTCCAAATTTATTGAAAACATCCACAACTTTGTCAGGCTGCACCACATAGTTATAAGCAATGTCCATGGAAATATTTTTCCCATCAGATGTTGCTACTTTGATGTCTTCATTGTTTACAGTCTGCATTCGAACCGGATACTCTGTTACCTTGTCAAATAGACCTGCCAAGTGCCACCCCTGATCTAAAGTTGTATCTTTTACTCCTCCATTTGGTGAATAAACAACACCCACATATCCATTAGGAATTTTTTCAATAAACAACGAGGCTGTAAAACCACCAATCAAAAGTCCAGCTCCCACAATAATTCCACCGATTAATTTCTTATTCATTTTTATCATCCTCCAAGACGTTTTTAAGTTTACTAGCTTTACCACCAATCTTGCTAAACGTCGGGCTTAACATAAGCCATACTCCAAACCCTATAATGGATAGCAATATGATCGAACCAATGACTACCTTAACTTCAATCACCCTCTACTATTACTTTTAATTTGTTTTTATACTTAAATGATTTAAAGTTTTCTTAATAGTCATCCCCCTGCACTCTTTTTTAACTCTTTTGAAAAGAGCCTCACCACATTTCTTACAGCAGTTGATTTCAATTTTGTCCTCTGCTGTTTTTACTTTCTCTTCAGAAATCCTTATGCACAATGGGTGAGTTGTATAGCCACTGCAGATATCGCATATGTAGTTCATAAACACCTCTCAACTATGAAAATATTATATACTTTTAATTTGTGTTTGTCTATAAAAAATTAGGTTATGTCGTTTTTAATTTCTTCGATTTTCATAAGTGCAAAAATCAAATCACTGTCAGCACGATTCCACACTTTTCTTTCCTCATATGTAAAAGTATTTTCTAAATATGTATGAAGATCATCGAGTCTTTTCTCGATCAAATCTAAGTTATCTAATATGAAATTATAAGCGTAGTTGATAGTACCCTCCCCCAATCAGTACGTATGGATGATCCAACTGTTCACAAGCTTATGATCTTGTGTTCGTTCTTGAATCTCACAATTAAATGCCCTTCTTCTGTTTATGTATGCGATAGCTTTCTGTTTAGTTGGGAACTTAAGGTTAACCCTTGTTCCATTCCACAATACTCTAAAAAAGTTCTCTCCCAAATTCACTTACCTTTCTCTTTTATAGTCTGTTTAAAATTGATATTTTATTCAGTTTCACAAACACTTCACACATTACTAAATTTTTACATGATATACTAGACCGTAACTCAATCAAAACCTAGGGGGTAAATCTTATTAATAAGTTTTACAAAGGATTGATTGTTTCAGCATTATCTATTTCTTCATTAGCTCTTCCAGCGCTGACAAATCAAGCATATGCCCAAGAGCCAGCACAAATTAAACAAGTTGTAAAACCTGCCGATGCCATTGGAACAGTAGATTTCCATATGCTAAGGAATTCTAATGTTTTGTTGTTAAATGGCTATACAAGATGGGAAGTAGTTTCTGGTAGCCATCTTATTAGCATAAGCCCTGGTGGTGTTGTATCTTCCCATTCTTCACTCGGTACAGCATTGGTTTATGCTTATGATATCAATGATAACTATGTGATTTATAAGATTACTGTAGAACCTCGATAAATTCTTGGTAAAAGGAGTGATTATTCACTCCTTTTTTATACGCCTAATTACAAAGTTAATAACGTCATCCTGAGACAAATAAGCCGTATCAATCTCGATGATTTTCATACTTCCCTTTTCAAACCAATCAACATATTCTTTTAATTTGTTTATGTATTTATAATAAGCGTCTTGTTGCTTTAATGACTCCTCTACACTTTCTTCCACTTGTCCAAACTGAATCTTATCTCTGTTTAGTCTTTCTTTTAAAACTTCCTTATTAGATACCGTAAAAAAGAAAATATAAATATCATCATCCAGTGTGGGCAGCAGTTGGCAAAGGCTCTTAAATTTTTGATGAAAATCATATTCCTTATATAGGGATGAAAACACCATCTCCGTTGGGAAGAAACGATCCAATATTGTTGTATAATCGCTCACTCTCGCCTTCCATTTGTATAAGAGGTCGAATATTCCTTCGTAATAATTTGATATCTTAGCAAGTCCCTCATCACCATCTTCGTGAAAGCCTGTTGGGTTAATCAATGTACTGTGCTTTAACCGCTGCCTTAGCTTATACGCGACTGAAGACTTTCCAGTCCCCCTAGCTCCCTCTAAAATTATCAGCATTCATCCACCTTCCTTCTGACTTTGTGCCATCCCAACACTTCATAAGATCCATCTTCATATTGAACTTCTACTTGATGATATCGTTCATCCACTGTTTTTACAGTTGCTGTTTCACCAGAGAGATTAACAATAACCTTCTCGTCGACTTTATACACCCCAATCAACTCCTTTTAATTACTGCAATAAGATAAGATCTTTATCTTCAAAATCATATTCTTCATAACCGATACCATCAAACTCAATACCCACTATTTTATTCTCATAATCTATGTAAGAAACAATGCCTGTCCCCATTTCATCTACAAAAGCCTTTTGATTCAATCTCAATATGTATCACTCACTTTATGTATTAAATTCAATTCTGATTCTTTGTATCTCCCAATCTCACCGTTGTAATGAAGCACATCATAATCATATTGCCAGCTGTTTACTTTATCAATAATAACGCCCTTAAGTCCTACAAATGAAGGCATCCCATACTTTGCGTTACTATTAATCTCTACTTCATCGTTCAGATTGTAAGTCCAATACTTTGGCAATCAATCAGCTCCCTTTTGTAATGATACTCACATCAACATTTCTTCGACCAAAGTCTCTTGCGATTGATTCTGATTGAACAAGAAGATCGATTCGATTCCCTTTAATATCACCTCCTGTATCTATAGCATAAGCCTCAAACGAATCGTTATTATAAGATACCTTCACTAAAGAGTGCAGAGGAATTACAGATGGATCAACTGCAATCACTCTTTTCCCTTTATAGTAAATTGTATTTGACACGTCATAGCCTGTTTTAGTTGTCCCTATACAGCCAGTATCGCAAAATGGAACATAAGCCGTGGCCTCCATTTTAATGGCTTGATTTTGTTCGTGAGGCCTCTTTTGAGTCTTTTGCTTGGGTTTGAAAGAAACTTTCCTCTTTGTATTTTCTTTTAATTTGCTTTTCGGTTTATTTTTTTTAACTTCTTCTACTTTAATATGTAAATACTTATCTTGTGCCTTTTCAATAATCTCTTGACGAGTCTCTAAATGAGGCAGCACCTGCCTTTCAAACTTCACTTCACGAATGAAGTCTGGCTTTTTATAAAATGGCTCTTTTATTGAAACCTTCTTTTGCTGCTGGATATGTTCCTCTATCGTCTTGTAGCCTAATGTTGATCCCACCCCCAATAGAAAGATTACAGAATAGATCTGCAACTCTCTGTATTTATTATATACTTTTAATTTGTTTGAGTCCATCAGTTTTTTGAAAATTTCCATCACATCCGTATTATAATTGCTTTCTTTCTGAGGTTAAGATTAAATTTCCTTCCGCGTCTACACCTTCAATTTTACACAACGTATGCTGATAGACACTATTCTTATATGTCTTAGGGATAAAATTGTTTCCTCTTCTAAAGCCAGTAAACATTAACAGTGTGCCTCTTGTATACCAGGACTTTTCAACAACTTCTTTCTTTCCGTTTATGTTTCGTGAAATTTGTTTATTGTAATGACTGAAGCTCCCAGCCCACTGTTTGACTGTAACAACTCCTGTCGGTGTTAACAATGTAATTGTGTGTTTGTTTTTATCTCGATCAAGAGCTGTACCTATAATTCTATATGTTTCATATTCATAAAGCTCTTTCCCTCTCCACTTGTATGGTCGACCTTTTACTGGTTCATCGGGTAATTTATGAAAGTCAACTATGCTGTACTTTGAAAAGTTCACATTGCTTAACTCATGATCGTGATAATAATAACTAAGTGAGTCCATCTCCCATTTTCCATATGAGCCGTTTGCGTACTTTTCCCATTCTTGTCTAAATAAACAATCATTTAGCTTTTTTAAAGGCTCTTGGGTTCCAATCCAATTTTTCAACTTCAGCACTTTTCTGTCGTATTCCTTTTTAAATGCCTTTTCAGATATCACAAGATGACCGTTATGTACATCAACTATGCTGCTTTCATCAAAGTGTTCATTATAGAACGTAGATGCTATATCATCAAGCAGCAATAATTTGTCTTTTGGTGAATCGACCTTTTTAAAAACTCTCTTGCTAATATAATCTTTGAAACGAAAGAACCGTATTTCTAATGCAAAGTCCCCTGGAACTAAATCATTTTCAATAAGCATCTTCAAATTGGACATGGTTAGCTTACTTTTAGGTTCAGAGATTAAAGAAATAAACGATTTCATTAAATCTTTTCTCTCTCCAAATGAATCAAAGCAGCCTCCCTTTATTAATTGAATGACCTGTCCTTTCTTTATGATACCGCTATAGTACATCCTTTCTAGAAAATCCTCAAAATCAGTATAAGGTCTATTGCTGATAATTTGATGAACAACCTCGTCGCCGATACCGTTCATCCCCTTCATGCCAAAAATAATTGAGTTATTTTCAATATCGACTTTAAAGCCAAATCCGGCCTTGTTGATATCAGGTAAATCAACTTTAATTCCCCGGCGTCGTATATTCCCTATTGCTGAAGCAACTTTACCGTAATCTGTTTTTTGTGTCTTCTTCTTTTTGTCTGGGTCAGCAGATTCTTCTTCATTTTCGACTCCTCCGCTGTTCACAGTTAGACAGGCTGTATTCCAGTATAAAGAGTTATATCGATAGTTTAAGTTCAATTCCTGTAGAGCGATGATTGAATATGCCAAAGTATGAAGTAAACTAAAAGAATCTTTTACACCCTCGGTTTCCCGATATTTAATTAGGGGAATAGACTATATCTTCATCTACGCTTTTTTTGTAGTCTTGCTCATAAACCCATTTATAACCCGCAAACGAATTTCTATTTCCTTTACACACCTGAGAAATTGCACCATTGTCTGTTTTATTCAATACTTTATAAGCATCAGTAATACTACTAAAATAGTTTACAAAGTCTCCTTCTATTGTTAATTGTATTACCCCTCTGGAGTAAAACTTTACGCTCTTCGAGATATTGCTGACTTTTCGTTTGTCATTTGCATATCTCCATTGATAGCCACAAGCCTGACTTCCTTCTTTGTTAATCAGTCCATTACAAATTGTTCTTACATCAATATTAAGTGCTCGTGCTGCTTCGCTTTCTGACTTATATTCAGCAATTTTTTGTCCTGTTAGTGTATATTGAACTATCGGCTTTGGAATATTAGATAAGCCAGTGTCAAAACAATGACGCATATTCTCTTTCCCTGTTACCCATTCTAAGTTATTTTTGTGATTATTTTGTTTGTCACCATCTTTATGATTAACTTGTAAATTCTTATTTTCTTCGAGGAAGTACGTTGCAACTAATCTATGTGCATACATATAATATTTCTTACTTTGATGAACAATACAGTATTGAACATATCCACTTTTATTGTTTACTCTCGGCCTTAAAACCCCCTTTGTTTTCCATGATTTTTTTGTTATGTTTCTGCATCTGCCAGTGCTTGATATTTCATAAACTGTTTCTGTCCCATTTATATAAATTCTTTTCCATTCTTCCATCTTTATCACCTCCTTAAGCGTAGATGTGTGGCGCTTCGTAAGTAGGGATTTCACCTACTAACTACTCCCAAATGGGATAGTCGTTACACCTTCCTAGTAACCTAGGCTTGGCACGGTATTGTCATAGGATTTCTCCCTTAGAGTTCCACCGTTAGCATCCTTAAAAGAGGACACACCCTGCTTTTACAGGTTCACCACATACGGGCTATCATTTAACCCAAACTGTCTTTTAAATTGAACATTCCATACATAATTCAAAAGGTTATCTGACGTTCCAATTTCCTTCCCCTTTTTGAAGAATAATTTCTGAACCTCTTTTAATACATCCTCTTTTTTCTTTGCTATGGATTTTCTTAGATAATTCGACTCCTTAATATCGAACCCGGCTATTTCTCTATCCATTACCATTTGCATGACAACTTCTTGAGTATCGGCAACCCCATAGATATCTTTTAAATGTTTCTCCATTACCTTTATTTCAGCATCAGTTAGCCCGTATTTACGCATTTCTTCATACCAAAGAGACAAATTGTTTTTATATTTAACATATGTGTCTACAGGCTGTTCTTCACCATCTGACATGAGTCTCATTAGAGAGTTTGTAACTGCAGCCTCAAGTAAATTTTTAGGTTTAACTTTTACTACAGATTGATGACCAACCTCCGTAGAAAACTGGAACAAGTCCATTATTTCTCCATTCCCGGCCATTTCCCATAACCTTGCATCTTCATACTCAAGCAGATCAGGATGAATGTATTTGTTATACGTATCTTTTAAAGAGCCCTGCCATTGAATTTCTTCGTTTTCGATCAATTGATCAAGAGTTACACGGATCTTATCTAATGCTTCAATCGTAAGAAGGTCGAATTTTACAGATCCCATTGCTTCACTGTCACCCATATTGAATTGGGTAATATAAGCCCCTTTAGGGGTCTTCATCATTGCATTAGACTTTGTATACTTATCATTAAAAATAATTACTCCAGCAGCATGTGATGAGCGTTTATTGGTTAGCCCTTCGATTTTTAGAGCAGTTTCTTTGAGATTGGGATAGCGCTCAACTTCCCTAATGAATTCTTTAATTGGCTTTCTACCTGTTTCCGCGTCTCCATAAAAACAGTGTTTGAGAGGCCAGTTTGATCCCCTTTCAAATGGAATCATTTCACTTAGAAATTGTGATATGTCATTATCAATTCCCAATCCCCTACACGCAGTTTGAAGTGCCGATTTAGATCCTTCAGTCCCAAATGTAGCTATCTGCAGAACACGTTTTTCTCCAAATCTTTCGCGAAGTGCTTTGAGTATCTTTTCTCTTTTTGATCCTTCAGTGTCTATGTCAATATCCGGAAGATCCGGCCTCGATTTGTGAATGTGCCTCCAATGCGGCAAGTCGTATTGCATTGGATTAATTTGTGTATTATCAAGCAAGTAATTGATTAAGAATCCTGCTGCACTTCCTCTTGCGGCTCCAACTAAACTGTCTCCACCACATTCATCATCCCAAATAATATTAATGATTTCCCTTACAGTTACGTAGTAAGATGCCATTGATTGATTTAGCTTTTGACTGATCTCCCATAACTCACCCAATTCAACATTAATTCTGGATAGAATTTCATGAAACTCATCTCTTGCTAGATCGTTTTTTAGCAATTTATTTTCAAACCCGTCTTCAATAAGCTTTAATAAATATCTGTCTTGATCATCCTTTGACTCCGACATTTTTCTTATGTATTCATACTTATCGTAGGCTGGTTTAAACAAATGCCTCAATTTAAATTCTGGCAGTTCCATTTTAGGAATAATGGGTTCATGCTCAATCGTATAATCTTCGATCATTTCGCCGATTAAAAGAGTATTTTGAATTGCTTCTTCAACAATCTCTTTATCGATATAGCTCATTCTTTCATGGATCTCATCTACATTCTGCACAAAACAAGCTTCATAAAATGAGTCGACTTCTCTTTCCCCGTCTTTGGCATTCAAGAATGCTTGGTGTATTGCTCTGTCTTCGGGTCTTAAATAGTGAGCATCAGTGGTTACTATTCTTTTTAAGTCATAGCCATCCGCTATCTGAACCAACTTTTTATTACAATAAATCTGCTCCTCACTCAAAGCAGGTTGCAACTCAATAAAAAATTTATCTTTCCCAAATACATCAATACACCAAGTAATGAACTTATGTATTTTTAATTTGTATTCTTTAATTAGTTCAGGATCACCATCGTTCTTTTCAACTTCCATGATCTTCTGTAAGTAAATATTCACTTCTGATCCTAGACATGCCGTGGTTGCAATAATGTGGCCAGGATCTTTCTTGAGAAGATCTTCAACATCTTTTTTCACTGTAGGTACTCTTTCCATAGTTCCAGTGTAGAAAGAATTTTCCCATGCTTTAGATGATAAAACCCTTAGCTGTTCATGTCCTTTTTCATCAACAGCCAACATTAAAAAGTGAGGAAATTTTGTTTTACCAGGCTGGTAGCTGTCTCTTACTTCTTCTAAAGAATCAACCAGATATGCTTCATTGCCAAGAATAAGTTTAAAATCTTGAGGCATTTCCCCCTCTTTTTTCATACTTCTGACAGTTTGAATTGCTTCCAGATGTGCTGACAGAACTTCGTGATCCGTTATAGCTAGTCCTTTATAATTCATTTCTAAAGCTGTTTCAAGCAACCCTTTTACTGAATTGGTGGAATCCAGCAGCCTGATGTTACTTTTACACGTATGACAATGACATCCAATCACAGCATTCCCTCCCATTTAAAAAACAAGTACTTTTTTCTTTGCTTTCACCACCTCCATCTCTTCGATTTCGATCTGAGGTGTTTCTTTGCCCTTGTATTCATTTACTTTAGCTTTTCCGATTACAGTAAGAACCAATCGATCTCCTCTATTGACGAGAGATTCATAGAATTCCTCATCACTTTTAAATTTCATATACTCAATTCCGCCAACCTTGAACTTTACAGTGTTCTTTGTTTTTTTCCCAATATGACTGATATCTTCTTTATTTATTTCAATATCAGTAATGGCGAGCAACGGTTCCTCAACTTTGTATCCCCAATAGTCTTGGTAACTATTGATTAGCTTAATAAATCGTTCAGTGAGGTTGTCCGCAGCAATCTCAAAATCAACTTCATACTCATTTTGATTAATCACAATATCTTTCAATTTGTGATTAAGAATTTCATTGACCTGAATTAAATTTTCTGGTGTTATGCTAAATCCAAATGCTTCAGCATGTCCCTCAACAAACTCGAATTTACCTGTTTCCTCTAAGAGTTGCTTGAAATTTTTAACTGCCCCTTTGTCGTATCCCCTTCCTGATCCCCCTAGAGTTCCATCTTCAAGTTCTCTAGCCAATAAAACTGGCCTTTTGTATTCACCCGCTAACTGATTCGCAACAAGCCCTGTTAAATTCTTGTTTAAGATACCTTCAACATAAACTATTAAAATCTTATTTTTTAACAGTCCTTTTTCTTCAATCCGCTCCTCAATTTCCGATACCGCACTGTCAACCAATTTCTTTTGGCGCTGTTTAATATTCCCCAGTACCCTCGCTGTATCCCAATGAATCGAAACCAGCTCCGTCTCATTTTTCCCGCGTTTTTTGTAATATATCTCTTCATTAGATTCAAGCAGCGATCTCATCATCTGATCTTTCTCTTCTTGTGAGCCTATTCGAATGGCTGCATTAATTAACGGGTTGATATAGAACTGTGTGTTCTGTATGTTCTTTTTCCCTTTGGTTGAGTACGCTTGTTTTACGAAGAGCTCTTTAATCAAAGGATTCCTTACCTTTTTGAGACCTTGATTCATATAGTATCGCGTCTCTGGTTCCCTTGAATCTGCCGAATCCGCAATGTTTCCAACAGACACAAGATCTATAAATCGTTTTGCTTCATTTTTCCCGAGTTTATCATCTAGAGCTTGGCAGAGCTTATATGCCATACCCGCGCCAGTCAAAGCTTTATTTTTATACTTCGGTGAGAGCTGATTATTTACCACAATTGCGTTTCTAGACTCCTCATCACATTCGTGGTGATCAATTACTATAACATCAATCCCTTTTTGTCTAAGGGCGAAATGCTCTTCAAATTGATTAGAGCCCGCATCGGGAATTAAGACAAGATCAACGCCTTCAGGTATTGTTTCTAGAATTATCCCGTGCTGCTTCCCTTCATGCATTCTCCATTCAAGATTGGCTTCAGGGAACACTCTCTTTATGTAATTAATAATAATAGAGCTTGAAGTAACCCCATCAACATCACTGTCTACCTGAATAAAAATTCTAGCCTTTTTTCTGAGATGCTTTAATAAACATTCTGCTGCTTCATCAATATTAATTAGGTTAGAATAATGATTTACTGCGTCGTCAGATAAACTTAAAAAACCTTCAATGTCTTCAATTCCTCTGTTCTTAAGTATGGTTTTTAGAGGAGAAAAAACAAAATCATTACTGCCAATTAATTTATATTTCAAAAACTATTCACCTTCTCTTGTTCCAATTTCAATTTTATTACTCATCAACTCCTCAAGAACTTCCTTCCCTTTGTCAGCTGGGCTGTCTTTAAAGTCAAGTAATCCTTTTGTATCCCAGAGAACATATACGCGCATAAATGGTGTAAATTTTGCTGCTAATTTCAAAATTTTTTCTTCATAATTTTTTAGCTTTTCTTTGTACTTTTCGTTGCTCTCTCCTTCCTTAATCCCTCTAAATTTATCTAAAGCAATAAACACTTCATCTACATCTAACGAAAGAAGAATGTCTCTATGGAAATTTGAAATATTGTTTGAACAAACAGCGCAGGTAAAATTCAAATCTCCATAAAAATCTTGACATTTTAAAACTGATTTTTCCGATTCGAAAATCATTGCTTTTTTCAAGCGCTTAATTGCTTTTTGTGTTTTATGTAATCCATACAGGTTCATTACTGTTTGATGATTGTACATCGTATTCCCGACGGTTAACGGCATATACTTTCGTCCATTGTCTACGTCTTCTTGGATCATTGAGCGTCTTCTTATGCCAATTAGCCTTCCATCGATATCTCTATGAAGAATTACAATTCCTTCCTCTCGGTTCCGAAAATAGTACCCGATTTCAAAATCTATAATGGTTTCATGACTAATCCCTTCGTTAAGCCATGCCTCATGGGGATGTTTCATAAAAACATCCAGGACAGTTTCGCTGTATGCTGGTAGCCTCGTTTCAATTTTTTTACGTTTTTTAAACTTGGAAATCCAATCCCAATCGTCAACAATATGTTCATTTTTAGCTGAAGGCGTAAAACCCAGTCCAAAAGTTTTGCCTGACACATTAACCACAAATTCAATCGCTTGTGTAAATGTGAAAGAAATCCCTTGCTGCTTTTTAGCCCTGATTACCAGCTCATAAATATCAAAAGTGTCTCCACATTCTGTATAACAGTGAAACTGCTGTTTTTCATGGTAGTAATAAAGCTTAAAACTCCCCTTTGTCTTATTGTGGCAGACTGTTCTGTAGATTGGATTTCCGCTGCTATCTATTTTATATGTCTCACTGCCAAGTTCTTGCAAAATCTTATGTATGTCTTTATTTGATAAACCTTCTTTTAATTTATCTTTGTCATATCTCAAAGGGCTTTACACCCCACTACCCTGCTTTTATAATTAATTTCTCGATTTGGATTAATTTATTGTCCACATCTGTGACAAAGCAATCTTTTATTCTCATAGTACCCATATCAATATGTGAAAAGACTTTGACTTTATCGTGTTCATTCCCTCTGTTTTTAAACACATGAGTAACGAAGTTAGGCTCCGGATAGAAGCCAGATTCTAAGATGGCGCCAATAGCATCTTTTTCTTTTTTACTTAATGGCAAAACAATCATTGCAGCATCAGTTTTATCGGCAATCGCTTTACTCCCTCTTAAATATGTAGCATCAATTTGAAGCCCTCTTAGCCATGCATCTTTCCAATCACCATTTAACTGTGTTGCGCTCATCATATAGATGTCATACTTGTTGCAAAGTCCCTTAAGCTTATCCGACATAAGCAATAGTATTTGATCTTCTCTTAAATTAATCCCGCTTTTCTTACTCATTTCAGCAAAAATCGTTACAGAGGAATGAATATAATCAAAATAAACGTATTCGACTTCATTTCTGATTACGTTTTTTTCAATTGTTCTCTCTATCTCTTTAATATTGAAATCTGGTAAATGCTCGAACCAAATAGGCGACTCTTTTAACACCTCAGCAGCTTTTTTCACACGCGTTTTTTCATCTTCTGTTGTGGTGTTCTTGAGTATTTTTTTTTCTTCAACTCCACTGATATATGCCAAAGCTAAACTTTGCAGTTCTTCAGAAATCATTTCAGTAGAAATAACTACCGACTTTTCTTGAAAATCGTTTTTAACCCATTTATTTTGCTTTAGATCATATAATTCTATTGCGCTAAGCCTGCAAGCATCAGCTACCATATTACGGGTTTTTCCTCCACCAGTCATACTTGACCTTAAATAAAATTTCTTTTTCCTAGAACCACGAAAAATAGATGTTAACATCTCACTGTTCATAGGTACTCCAATGTCCGGTGAATCTTCAAGTCGTTTGAGGAGTTCGTCTACTCCCTCCCCACCTTGAATCCCAATGCTTTCAGGGTTTGTGCTAAACTTCTCTTTAATATCAACAATTTTCATTTCATAGAAGGAAAGAATGTCTTCAATAGATGTTTTGTCGAATTTCTCTTTCATGACTTCTTGTTCTTTGGGATCAATAATTGACTCATCGTATATTTCATCAATATTAAAGCCTAAGCCGACCATCTCTCTCAAAAGGCTAAATTTTTTCAACCTTGTGTAATAATAATCAAAGTTTTCGACTACAGCTAACTTTTGAATTTGCTCGACATACTCATGTCCATTGTTTTCATTAAAAATTTTGTATTGTATATCGTAATCTCTAAGATATCCATCAATTTCAATTTCGTTAATGACTTCTGTTCCTTGATGAAATAAGTTATACATCGCAAAGAAAAGAATTGAGTGAAAACGTTCAGGGAAATCACTTGCTGTAATTTGGTATTTGTTGCTGTCCGATAAAAGCGAAGGTTCCTTTAATATGCTGCCCAGCACTTGGATAATTGCTTTTTTATCTTGTAGCAATTGAACTCCCCTTTCTACAAAGTGGATATATCAACAATCTTAATATTTTTTCTGTTTTGTTTTTTTATAATAACAATACTTTCTTTTTGTTTATGTTTTTTTGCTTCTTCAACTGATTCTTCAATCGCCTTTTTCTGAAGATAGTCCGCTTTTGCTTCTTCATAAATGAATGGGACTATTCCCAATCCATCTCCTTCACGGACAGGATTCCCCAGCGTTTCATGAAAGTACCTTAAAGCTAATTCTATACCTTTTAATTTGTATTTGTATTCTTCTTGGAATTCTTTAATTTGCTTTAACATCATTCCTGTTGGTGCATCAATCTTATACAGTTCACATATGTATTTAATTAACTCTTTCCGGTGTACTGCTTCCATCTTCCAGGTATCAAAACAATTCTGGTGATAATATCTTTTTTTATAAGGGATTGCATCATCTTTGTCTAAATAAGTTTCGCAGTATGGACATTTAACTCGACGTGCCATATACCCACCTCTTTAAAGTGATGAGGGAGATAAACTCCCTCGCGCCTTAATTTTCAAGAAGGTCTTTAAGATCGTCTAGAATAACTGACATTACATCTGTCTGTTTTTTCGTACATTCTGTTACCTTTGCCCCTTGACCGAGATGCTTTTCGGTTACCTCATTAACTTCCTCAAGTCTGCCTTCTTCGCTTAGCTTTGTACCAATTTCGATTATCTGCTCCATTAATTGATCATAGTCCAATTTCTCTGATGAGTTCTTTTGCTTCTGTTCTTCATATGTAACGGCTTGAATCCCCTCTGCTTCTTCTTGTCGTTTAATTGCTTCAATAACAGCCTTTTCAAGGTTCTCAGCAGTAAACTCCTCAATGTATGTATCAATATAATCAAAACGGCTTCGAGCAAAGAACTTATTTGTTTCAGCTAACCAAGCACTAGATTTAATTACCTTATTATCTTCATCCACACCATTTGAGCTAAGGAATAAGACTATATCGCTATTGTCGATTACTGGTGCGAGCACTCGCTTATCCCCTTTTGGAAGGATTTTTCCATCCTTATCTTCAGTTGCGTGAGCAATAAAGACAACAGTGAATCCTACATTTAAGAGTTTGTTAATTTCCTCCCAGATTTCGGTTTCGTACTCTTTCCATAAACCGAATCCATCGTTCCCATCCTTAATCCGATCAACATCATATTGGTCACATACATATCTCGTAGCATATTTTGAGAAAGCGTCAACTTCATCAACAATTATGGTTTGATAAACTTCTTTAGCCTTTTCGGGATTTTTTGTGAGCTGCTTGTTTACTTTTTTGAAATCTCCCCAGCTATTAATCGGCATGAAAGGAACTCCAGCAATTGCATTCAATCCTTTTTCAAATGGAAGATAAAGCGGCTTTTTCATTCTGGTGCTTTGTTTTGTTTTTCCTAAGTTGTTAGATCCGTATATCGTAATAACTTTTCCTTCAAGTCCTTTTGCTACTACAGAAATCTGAGGTTTAAAAATGTCTATCGCCATTAACATTCTCCTTTTAATTATATTTATATTTCTTTCTTAATAGCCATTAATTATTAAAATGGCAAACTATCTTTAGAGATCGATTGAGACGAGCCTGTGACTGCTTTTCCTCCGAATCCAGTTTTCTTCTCATTTTTATTGCTTTTCTTACTGTCATTCTTCATTTCCTCTAGTTTAAGCTCTCTCTCAGTCAATGCTGCTTTAACTACTGCTTCGTCAAAAGCTGCTTTATCGTCTTCGTCATATGGTTCAAAGCCACCTGTAATTAAGAATTCACGCTTTGTGTTATATGTAATGTTTTCTTTGTCTTTTCCAAATGCTGATTCTTGAACGGTCACTTTCACTTCTTTAAAATTAATGATATCCCCGAATACCTTAACGGTGTTCCCCTTTTCGTAATTCTTTTCTACGTAATCGGAACCCTCTTTTGTTACCGCAAATGTAAAGGGGATAATTTTTCCTCCATATAAAGGAATGTATCCTTCCAATAGAACTCTTCCCGTTTCTTCCCCTTTCACTTTTTCTTCTTTAACCCCTTTTACAAATAATTCAACTTCAAATTTTGCTCTCGGATTGTACTCTTCATCTGATTTTAGGCGGTTAACAAAGTTAGTGGACAATTGCGGGTATGACTTTAAATTGTCTTGGACATAAAATTCATTTAGTCCAATTTTCCCTTGTGTTATTCTAACTTTGTCAGCTTCTTCTTTACCATGAGTAGCTACAGACTTATAGTCATTAATTATTGTTTTATAACCCTTAGCAATCCCGTTTTCTGAGCCGTCTTCTTTTTTATACTTTGACATTCCAGTGACAGTATGTACTTCGTTTGGAGCTGTTTCGATATCTAGTTCAATATTTAGCCCTTCTCCACTTTTCCATTCGTTGTGACGAACTTCTAGAAGCAATCCCTCTAAAACTACTTTGTTTTCTGCTTCACGCAATACTGTTTGTTTTTCTGACATTTAACAACACTCCTTTTAGTTCTTTTAATTAGTGTATAATTGACTCATTATACGCAAGGTTATTCAGATCTCATAAGTATGTACTACCTTGTAGGGCAATGCTTCCTGTAATACTTTATGTCTTTAATTCCTAATGCTTTTGATAACTCTATGTATCTTTTCTTTGAAAATCTCGGTCTCTTAAAATTTACGATTTTAATCACCTTTCCATTTCTAACAGTTATGTGGAGGTCATGATACATATAAACCTTATAAAAGAGCCCGCTACGCAAAACCCTTTCTGGAGCCTCAGTTTGTACTAAGTTAACATTCCGAGTGAGCTTTGCTCTTGCCTGATCTTCACTTATGTTTTTGTTCCCCTTGACGCACTCCCTGTAATAATTTAGAGCGTCTTCTGACACCTTCAGCATTTTCATATAATCACCTCTTTCTCATTAATATGTTTTTATTATATACTTTTAATTTGTTTTTGTCTATTGTTTTTCAAACATTTTTTAAATAAAAGGCTAGTTTTAATAGAATCCTGAATATCTTTAAATTTATTATCGAGGTATTTTCTAATAAGACTTTTGAATCTTTATAAATCTTGAAGCATAATTTATAATTATAAAAAAAGTAAGAAAGGGTATTTCATGGGTATTTTAAAAAAAATCATTATTGGCTTTTTGCTTTGCCATGTAATTTTGTTAACCTTGTTGTACTTCAACCTTTATATTATTGGAGCATTTGATGAATGGAATAATACTTTTATCTATGCAGCAATCATCTTTTCCTACATTCCAGCAATGGCATTAATCGAATATTTTGTACTTAGCTATATGATTCGGCGTTTAAATTTAAATTTTATTATTTTAGTCGTATTGGTTTCTTTTTTAACTGCATTAGTCAACAGCATTTTCGTTTATTTTCAATCTAATGAAATCTATATGGCTAGCATTACTGCTATAAGCACATTAATAATGAGTTCTTTTCTGTCTTTTATGGAAAAAAAAGAAGCGCACTGATATATATTCAGTGCGCTTTAATTTTTTATGGTTTAATATCAATGTTCATTTTAGCTGAAGGCATTGGCGGGAATAGATATTCGAACCCCTTGTTACTTGCCTTAAAAAGTGTAATCATCGCATCAGAATAAGGGATATATGCATACATTTCATGACTCGGTGCCTGGTCTCTTGTCCCACTTACTGTGATGCGGCCGCTCTTATATATAACTACTCCGGCCGTATAATCTATTGCAGGAGTTGTCCAGCCAAAGTCGTTAAATCCAACTGTAGCAGCATGTTTAATCACAAAGTAATTCATGCTTTTATCTTTTTTTCCTTGGGTGAAAGTAATGTTTTTATCCGTTGGCTTCTGCTGCTTTTTAAAATTGCCATCCTTGTCGTATAACCTAGTATAGTTTACGTCTTTTCTGAAATAAGTACTTGAACCACTGCTGGTAAATCTAGCAACCGCCTCAGTTTGAGTTCGATGTGACCCTCCAGAAAAACTAAAGGATCTATTGTCTCCACCAAATTTATCTCCGCCAATCCAGCCACTAAAAATGGATGCAGCAGGTGCATACTTAGTCGGAATGAATGTGCGATATTTAATACCCATTTGGTTTGGGTGCGGCCCCACTGGTGGCTCCCAAGCTAAACTGTTCAGATTCTCTTTTTGTTCCGGTACTTTAATGGCCTTTATATATTCGTAAGGACGATAATAATAATCTTTGAACTGGTCAAAACTTAACTTTTGATTTCTTTTTTTGAATTCTTCATTTACCTTTTCGATTTCAGCCGGGCTTAACTTTTTCAATACAACAAATTTATAGACATAGGTTTTGCCAGCTTCAACTTCATCATCTACAAAAGTCGTTCCCGCATTATTATCTATTAATTCATCATTTTTATAAACTTCAATCTTCCCATCTAAATCATCTCGGATTTTTCCTCTTAACTTTAAAGTTAATACATTATCATTAATAGTACTATCTATGTGCTCCTCAGCTTTTAACGGGTCAGGCATATCTTCGTCTGAGACTTCTTGTGTTGATATACGTTGCTCAGGTAGGGTCGTTGTATCAACACTAACCATATCTTTTCTTTTCCCATTTTCATACGATACAATATCATATCCCTGTGGACTTCTGGGCTTTAAATTCTTATGTACATACTTAGATTCTGTACCTTTCCATAGCAGCTTCCCATCTGAATACACTTCATACTTATCGCCAGTATCATTCCAATCTAAAGTGATTGTGCTTTCATTTGATATAATCTCTGTTTCCAATTCTCCCCCTTTTGCAAAAGCTGTTTGAGCCGAGAAAACAAGTGCCATAGATGTCAATCCTACCAGTACCTTTTTATTCAAAAAATCCCCTCCCTTTACATTACTAGTATAAATTAACATACAACTTTACCAAAAACAAGTGTATTTCTTGTTTTTTGATTTCCAACCAAATATTACAGATTGTGAAAAAACAAGGATGCCCTATTTAAGACATCCTTTTACAATCCTTCTTAAATATTGCTTCAAAAGCCCTCTTCATGCAATGCTTTCTCCAAGCAACCCAGTTCCTCGAGCTCACACTGAACCTTTCCTAGCTCACATTTAACTTTTTCAAACTTGTTATTTTCTAATTGCAGTAAATCTGTCAACCGTCTAATCTTAGCTTCAATGTTTGCCTTTTTAGTGAGTAAGGCACTTTGCTGCTGCAGTAATTGCATTCTAACCAATTCAATTGTTTCTTCTGTACATTGTCCTCCGCATAGTTGATCAACCGACACATTAAACACTCCTTGTCATTTTAATTAGTATTTTATTCTCAAATTTTCTCTTTGCGTATAGAGTTAAGTGCAAATTACGATTCGATTAATTTTCTCCTTTTGTTTTAAAATAATGATCGGCTGCTTCAGTAAAAGTTAATTTTCCCCCTCTCAATTGAAAAAGCTCGCATTTCTCCATATCTCGGAGCTCATCTTTCATCTTTTTGCAATATCTCATGAGTACTTTCCCCCTTGTTACTGTCTTGTCTTTATGTAGCACATCTGTAGTCTTATATTTTGAATAGAATTCGCATTGCTCACAGGTATTTTTAAATAAACTAAACAAAAAGCCACCTACTTTCAAATAAAAGATTGTTTTTATTCAAAAGTTGTGTGATAATTTCACCTCCACCTCGCAATAACATTCACTTTCCTGCTCGCCGCAGTCCTCACAAATTTTTTCAACCTCGAATCCTAAAAATTCATATTGGGGCATAGCATATCTTTTCCGCACCAATGACATGTAACTCTGCCGTCGCTGTCCTGATCTAAATTTTCAAAGTGCTCTTCCTCTGCATGATCGCAATGCGGGCAAATTTGTCTTTGTGAATATCCGCTCATCTTCCGCCGCCTCCTTATTAATCCGGTTACTCCTTCTATCTGCAAACATCATCATTTGATACTCCTGCAACTGCTTTTCAACAGTTTCCGCAGGCACTAAAGGAAAAGCAGTCTTTTCCCACAAAATAAAATCGCACTGCTTATCATTTGCATCAGGGAAATACTTTCTCACTAAGTCAATCCACGTCATTCCGCCGCCTCCACTTCTCATTTGGCACCTTTGAAAACAGTTTCGTAATGTTCGTTTGTATAATGCCCTCTCAATTCCCGGTCGACTTCAAGTGTGACCTCGCCGACATTACCAAACTTCTTTTCTAAATTGTTTTTAATTATTTGTTTCACTTCTTCAGGTGATAAAGTCACTTGCATTTTCATTATTCCACCGCCTCTAGTAGCTCAGGATTTCGATACACGTCGCCGATGACTTCGACTTCATTAAATCGCATCCAAAGGTACCTATCCTTCCCTTTTTGATTGCCGATGTATTTCATTTTGTGGATACCGTTTTCCCATTCGATCACATAACGATCAACCACTTTTTTACCGGTCATAGGATTTATATAGGATTCCTCAGCGATGTCTTTTT
>Ga0180436_10000631_pt1 | contig 35657 bp, 27 predicted proteins | sample SS_ome_2_FD_132434 | JGI IMG/M metagenome (GOLD analysis project Ga0180436, IMG submission 132434) | Hypersaline lake sediment archaeal communities from the Salton Sea, California, USA - SS_3_S_2 metaG | ecosystem: Environmental > Aquatic > Non-marine Saline and Alkaline > Hypersaline >... | reverse complement strand
TTGCTGCGCGCGAGCCGCATGCAGGACGTCGATGCGCTGCGTCGGCTGGTCGCCGCCGGCGCCGACGTCGGTGCCGCCGACAAGCGCGGTCGCAACGCGCTGCACCACGCGCTGGAGACGGCCGATGACGGTGAGACGATCGCGGCCCTGCAGGCGCTCGGCGTGCCGGCCGGGCGGCGCGACGTCGACGGCGAGTCGCCGCCCTGCCTGGCGCAACGCCTGCGGCGCCGCGCGGCGCTTGCAGCGTTCGCCGCGGCCGACGTCGCGCCCGGTGCGTGCGAGGTTGGCGCGCACGCCGAGGGCCGCCGCGATGCCGTCGCGGCAAGCGTGCCGGGTCGGCCGCCGGGCCCTCCGGCAGGGCGTGGTCGCATCCCGTGAGCGCGATGCCAGCGGCACGGCCCGTCGGCAACGGGGCCGGCCGCCCGTCGCCGTGTTTGTGTACACTGCAACACGACCCACGTGGATGCTGATGCGAACGCGTGGTGTCGACGTTAAGACGAACCTGGAAAGCCTGCCCGACGATGTCCGCGCTGTCCGCCCCCGCTCCGCTCGATCCGCGCGCGAGCGCGATTTTCCTCGACCTCGACGGTACTCTGATCGGCTTCGGCGATTCGCCCATGGCCGTCGACGTGCCGGCGACGCTGCTCGAGCTGCTCGACACCCTCGAGACCCTGTGTGACGGCGCTCTCGCCGTGGTCAGCGGGCGGCGCATGGCGACGCTGGACGAGCTGCTCGCGCCGCTCTCCCTGCCACTCGCCGGACTGCACGGACTCGAGCGGCGCACCGCCGACGGTACGGTGCATCGCCTGGTCGAGGAGGGCGACGCGCTGCTGGCCGAGGTCCGGGAACATTTCACGGCGGCCGCGCGGCGCCTGCCCGGGCTGCTGGTCGAGGACAAGGGCGCCGCGCTGGCGCTGCACTACCGCGCTGCGCCGCACCGCGCGGCCGAGGTCGAAGCGCTGGCCGCCGAGCTCGAAAGCGGTTTGCCGGCGCGCCTGGTCATGCAGCGCGGCCACATGGTCATCGAGATCCGCGCCGCCGGCGCCGACAAGGGCAGCGCCATCGACGCGTTCATGCGCGAGCAGCCGTTCCGCGGGCGCCGCGCGGTGTTCGTCGGCGACGACCGCACCGATGAGCACGGCTTCGCCGTGGTCAATGCCCTCGGCGGCCTGTCGGTCAAGGTCGGCGACGGCGAGACCGCGGCACACACCTACCTCTCCGACCCGCGCGCGGTGCTGCGCTGGCTCGACGAAGCGGTCGCACGCCACCACGCAGGAATCCCTGGATGAGTTCACTCGACCTCGGCCTCATCGGCAACTCCACGATTGCCGCGCTGATCGATGCCAACGCCACCATCGTGTGGGCGTGTGTGCCGCGTTTCGACGGCGAACCCGTGTTCGACGCCCTGCTGCGCGGCGAACCGGCGCAAGGCGACTACAGCGGCCGCTACGCCATCGAACTCGTCGACTGCGTGCGCAGCGAACAGGCGTACGTGAAGAACACCGCCGTGCTCGTGACGCGGCTGTTCGGCGCCGACGGCGCCGGTGTCGAGATTGTCGACTTTGCGCCACGCTTCAAGCAGTTCGGCCGCACCTTCCGCCCGGTCATGGTGGTGCGCCAGGTACGGCCGCTCGGCGGCACGCCGCGCGTGCGTGTGCGCATCCGGCCACAGGCCGCGCACGGCGCGAGCCCGGTGACGGTGACCCACGGCAGCAATCACATCCGCTACGTGCTGCCGGATAGCGTGCTGCGCGTCACCACCAACGGTTCGGTCAGCGCGATCCTCGACGAGCTCCCGCAGGTGCTCGACGAACCGCTCACGCTGCTGCTCGGTCCCGACGAGACCTGCCCGGACAACGTCCATACCCTGGCGCAACGCTTCTACGACGAGACCTGTGACTACTGGCACGAGTGGGTGCGCTACCTGGGTATCCCGTTCGAATGGCAGAACGAGGTCATCCGCGCCGCCATCACGCTCAAGCTCAATGCCTACGACGACACCGGCGCGATCATCGCCGCGGTGACGAGCTCGATCCCGGAAGCGCCGGACAGCGGCCGCAACTGGGATTACCGCCATTGCTGGCTGCGCGACGCGTGGTTCGTGGTTGCCGCACTGAACCGCCTCGGCGCCACGCTTACCATGGAGCGCTACCTCGGCTGGATCATCAACCGCATCGCCGACTCGAGCGATGGTCTGCTCGGCCCGGTCTACCGCATCAACGGTACCACCGAGCTCGACGAGCAGGTCGTGGAGAGCCTGCCCGGCTATCGCGGCATGGGGCCGGTGCGCATGGGCAACGCGGCCTGGACCCAGGTGCAGAACGACGTCTACGGCGCCGCCGTGCTCGCCGCGGCGCACGTGTTCTACGACGAACGCATGCGCCGCCCCGGCGACGCCAGCCTGTTCGCCCGTCTGGAGATTCTCGGCCACCGTGCGCACGAGAAGTACGCGACGCCCGATGCGGGCCTGTGGGAGTACCGTGGCATCGCCAAGGTGCACACGTTCTCGGCCGTGATGTGCTGGGCGGCCTGCGATCGCCTCGCCCGCATCGCCGCGCGCCTGGGCCTCGCCGAGCGCCACGATCACTGGCGCGAAGCGGCCGAGGCCATGCACGCCGACATCGCCGCGCGCGCCTGGAACGCGGAGATGAACTGTTTCGTCGAGAGCTTCGGCGGGCGCGATCTCGATGCCAGCCTGCTGCTGCTCGCACAGCTCGGCTTCGTCAGCGCCGACGATCCGCGTTTCCACGGCACCGTGGCCGCGGTCGAGCAGCATCTCAAGCGCGGCGATTTCCTGCTGCGCTATGCCACCGCCGACGATTTCGGCCTGCCCGAGACGGCCTTCACCGTGTGCACGTTCTGGTTCGTCGACGCGCTGCATGCGATTGGACGCGAGGACGAGGCACGCGCGCTGTTCGAAGATCTCCTGCGCCACCGTAACCGACATGGCCTGCTTTCCGAAGACATCGATCCGCGCACCGGCGAGCTGTGGGGCAACTTCCCGCAGACCTACTCGATGGTCGGCCTGATCAACTCTGCCCTGCGCTTGTCGAAGCCGTGGGAGGGCGAGTTTTGAGTCGCCTCGTGCTCGTCTCCAACCGCTGCACGGTGCCGCGCGCCGGCAGCGCGCCGGGCGGCCTCGCGGTAGCTTTGAACGCGGCCTTACGCGAAAGCGGCGGCATCTGGTTCGGCTGGGACGGCAGCATTGCCGACAGCACGCGACGCGTGCCGCAGCGCGACGACGTCGACGGCATTCGCTACGCGACCGTGCCGCTGCAGAAGCGCGACTACGACGACTACTACAAGGGTTACGCCAACCGCGTGCTGTGGCCGCTGTTCCACTATCGCATCGACGCGATGCAGTTCCAGCCGGAGTTCCGCGAGGGCTACCGCCGCACCAACGAGTACCTTGCGCGCAAGCTGATGCACGTGCTCGAGGACGACGACGTCATCTGGGTGCACGATTACCATCTGATCCCACTCGGCCATGACCTGCGCTCGGCCGGCGTCGACAGCCCGATCGGCTTTTTCCTGCACATCCCGTTTCCGCCGTTCGATGTGCTGCGCGCACTGCCGGGTTACGTGCACATCCTGTGGTCGTTCTGCGCCTATGATCTGATCGGTTTCCAGAGCGACAACGATTTGCGCAACTTCATCGATTGCATCGTGCGCGGTACCGGCGCGGTGGTCGACGACGACGGCAACATCAGCTGGGGTTACCGCCGCTCGCGCGCCGGTGCTTTCCCGATCAGCATCGACCCGCGCGAGGTGCGCGACATGGTCGGCAACGGGCGCGACGTCAAGACCGTGCGCCGCCTGCAACAGAGCCTGCACGGCCGTCCGCTGGTCATCGGCGTCGATCGCCTCGACTACTCCAAGGGATTGCCGGATCGCTTCCTCGCCTACGAGCGCATGCTCGACCGTTACCCCGAGACGGTCGGCGACGTGGTCTACCTGCAGGTGGCGCAACCGTCGCGCGAGGACGTGCCGGAGTACAACGCGCTGCGCCTGCAACTGGAGGGCATCGTCGGCGAGATCAACGGCCGCTTCGCCGAGTTCGACTGGATGCCGCTGCGCTACCTGAACAAGGCCTACGCGCGGCCCACCATCATGAATTTTCTCGCTCTCGCCAGGGTCGGCCTGGTCACGCCGCTGCGCGACGGCATGAACCTGGTCGCCAAGGAGTACATCGCCGCGCAGAACCCGGCCGATCCCGGCGTCCTGGTGCTCTCCGAGATGACCGGTGCCGCGCAGGAGCTCGACAGCGTCCTGCGCGTCAATCCGCATGACCACGACGGCATCGCCGACGCCATCCTCACCGCGCTCAAGATGCCGCTGGACGAACGCGTCGAACGCTGGCAGCAGGCGCACGCGGTGATCACCGGCAACGATATCTTCAACTGGGCGGAGCGCTTCCTGGACCAGCTGCGCGCCACCGCTCGCGCATGAGCGCGTCCGGCACGCTGGTCGGCGACATCGGCGGCACGAACACCCGCCTGGCCCTCGCCGAGGGCGGCCGCTGCACGCGCGTGACGCGCTACGACAACGCCGCCGCCGGCGCGCTCGACGCCTGCCTCGGCGACTTCCTCGAGCGTCACGCGCTCGACGCGACCGCGCTCGACGTTCTGCTGGCGGTGGCCGCGCCGGTCAGCGGCGGGAAGGTCACGCTGACCAACCTGGCGTGGCATCTCTGCGCGAACGATCTCGTCGCCGCTTTCGGCTTCGCGCGGGTCGAGTTCGTCAATGATTTCGTCGCGCTCGCCTGGGCGCTGCCGGTGCTCACGGCTGCGGACCTCGTCGCGCTCGGTGGTGACGCGGCGCGCGACGAGGCGCCCGCGCTGGTGATCGGTCCCGGCACCGGCTTCGGTGCGAGCCTGTGGCTGCCGCACGGCGGTGCGCTGGCGACCGAGGCCGGGCATGCACTGATAGCGGGGGTCAGCGCCGAAGAGGTGGCGCTGCTGGCGCGCGTGCGCGAACTGATCGGCGCGCCGCCGTCGATTGAGCAGGTGCTGTCAGGTGCCGGCCTGGAGCGCATCCATCGCGCGCTGGGCGGGGCACCGGCCAGCGCGGCGGCGGTGTTCGCGGCGGCGTGCGAGGGCCGCGAGGCGTGTGCGCGCGAGGCGCTCGCACACTTTCACGCGTTCGCCGGCATCGCCGCGCGCAATCTCGCGCTCGCCACCGGCGCACGCGGTGGCGTCTACCTTGCCGGCGGCATCCTGCCGCGCGCGCCGGGGCTGCTCGGCGCTTCGCGCTTTCGTGCGCGCTTCGAGACGCCGGCGCCGCTGCCGGGCTATCTCGAAGCGATTCCGACCCGGCTCATCGTGCACGACGAACCGGCCCTGCTCGGACTCGCGCACCGCGCCGGGCGGCGCCCGCCTGGCGCGACCTGAGCCGGACGTGATTCGCACCGGCTGCAGCGCTTCCACCTGCTTCCGATCAAGTCGTGCGGGATGTAACGCGGCTACGCTCGGAGCATCATGACCACGACCAAGAGCAACATCATCGACGACCTCGGTGAGAGCGCACTGTTGCTGCCGGCACGGGTCAACGATGCACTCGTCGCCAACGAGCAGGCCAAGTACCTCTTCAGCCTGTTGCAGAACGCACTGCTGCAGGCGACGCGGCCCGACATGGAGGTCGACAGTCTCGCGCGCGAGCGCGAAGCCGTCGGCATCGAGGACGCGCGCCTCGACGACGTGGTCGAGAATACGCGCGCGACGGCGGACGGCTTTCTCGTGCCGGGCTTCTGCGCCATCCGGGCGCACCTGCTTGCGCTCGTCGAGCAGATGATCGAACCACTGCGCCTGGCCGCCTGGCAGTTCAGCGGCGGCGAGTTGGTGACGCGCTTCGAGCAGCGCCTCGCGGCGCTCGCCGAAACCCTTGGCGCGCAACCCGACGACGAGGTCGCCGAGGCGCTCGTGCTCACCCTGACGCGGGGCACGCGCGAGGCCGGGGACAGCCTGCACGTACTCGTGATGGACCTGCACAAGGCACTGAACCAGTTGCAGCGCGAGGTCGCCGAGGAACAGGTGGCCGGCGCCAGCGCCTATCGCCTCGATGCCGCCCATCGACCGCTGGTGGCAGCTTTCATGGCGGGCGTGAACCGCACCGCGCCGCTGAAGTTCGGCCACCCCGGGCTCGGCACCACGGCGACCTCGATGGGACCACGCCTGGTGCTGCAGAACGATATAGGCACGACCGATGCCCACGTCTTCGTCACCGAGGTCGCGGGGCGCGTCGCGGCTTTCACCTACACCGACGTGCACCTGCCGCGCCTCGAGTTCTTCAGGAGCCTGCTGGCGCCGTTCGCGGTGACCTGGCACGAGACCACCAACCACGCGGTGGCCGGCTTCGAACACGATACCTATTACCTGTGCCGGGGCGAGTTCATGGCCGGCGACGACGCCGAACTCGAACGCTTCCTGGGCTGGCTCGGCTCACGGCTCGTTTTCCTCATCGACTGGAACAAGGCACGCAAGCGGCTGCGCGGCCTGGTCGGCAAGAAGGACGCCGTTGCCCTGCTCAAGTGGGCCGCGGATCACGACCACGGTCATCGCGCCTTCCTCGAGCTCGGCGGCGAGCAGCTGATCTTCCGCGCCGTCGAACACGCGGCGATGGGCGAGCCGCATTACGGGCAGCCCCTGAACGCCATCATCGGCGCGCAGCAGACGCTGGAATTCCTGCGCCATGCCCTCGCCACCGCGGCCGAAGGTCTCCTCGCGCGCAGTGACTGGCGCGTCATCGAGGATCAGATCCGCGCCGAGCTGCTCAATTACTTCCGCTCCGTGCCGCAGGAGCAGCTCGCGCTCGCCGCGCGTCACGGCGAGTATGTGTTCGAGGCCGCCGACCTCATCCGCGGCGCGTTGCAGCGCCTCGGTGACGACAGCCTCGATGCCGACTACACGCAGCGCGCGCTGCGCCGCGCCGCCGGCTGGGAGCGCGCGGCGGACGGTCTCGTCAACGAGGTGCGCGGGATGAGCCGGCGCACCGCGGCGCGCGAGCGCCTGCGTGCGCTGCTCGAAGAACAGGACGACGCGATCGACGCGCTCGAGGAGGGTGTGTTCCTGGCGACCCTGGCCGACGCGCGCCTGCAACGCCTGCCGGCGAGTGTGCGCGAGGGCATCGCGCGCCTTGCGGAGGAGGTCGTGTGCGCGAGCCAGGAACACAACAAGGCGCTCGACGCGGCGCAGCACGTGCATCGCGGCGGCGCACGCGACGACGTCGAAGATTTCTTTCTGGCCTTCCAGCGCGTGGTCGAACTCGAGCATCACACCGACGCCAGCGAACGCGCCATCACCGCAGCGCTGGCCGGGTTGGACGGCGCGGCCGGCGCCGTGCTGGTTGCCGCGCGCCTGAGCGCGAGCCTCGAAGCGGCGGCGGACACGCTCTCGCATTGCGTGCACATCCTGCACGATTACCTCGTCGACGAGGTCATGGCAGTATGAGCGCGGTGGCCGAATGGGGCACGCCGCGCCGTGCACGCGACCAGCGCTTGCGCATCGCGGCGGGATGGCGGCCATGAAGCCGGTCGCCGCCACGCCCGTGGAGATCTACCCGCTCGAGCCCGACAGCGTGCGCGAACCCCTGCCGGAGCTCGGCGCGGTCGGCGGCAAGGGCGCCAACCTGCTGCGTCTTGCCTCGCTCGGCCTGCCGGTGCCGCCCGGCTTCATCCTCGGCACGGCGCTGTGCCGTTATTTCCACGCCCACGACGCGACCCTGCCGGACGACTACCGGGTGCGCGTTGAGAACGCGCTCGAGCGCCTCGAGGCCGTGACCGGGCTGCGCCTGGGCAGCACGCGGCGGCCGCTGCTGGTCTCGGTGCGGTCGGGGGCGCCGCGGTCGATGCCGGGGATGCTGGAGACGCTGCTGAACGTGGGCCTCACCGATACCACGGTCGGCGGCCTGGTGCGCGCGACCGGCAATCCGCGGCTGGCGTGGGATTCCTACCGCCGCTTCGTGCGCGCCTTCGCCGAGGTCGTGCACGGTTGCCGCTCGGAACGTTTCGACACCATCGTGCACGAGGCGCTCGCCAGGGAAGGACTCGCGGCCGAGAACGAATTCGACACGCCGACCCTGCGCAAGCTGACCGAAGCCTATCAGCAACTGTTCCACGCGCTCACCGGCGAAGCGTTCCCGCAGGACCCGCTGGCCCAGCTCCACGCCGCGGTCGGCGCCGTGCTGCGTTCGTGGACCAGCGCGCACGCGCGGGCCTATCGTGCGGCACACCGCATCGACGAGCACGTCGGCACCGCGGTCACGGTGCAGACGATGGTGTTCGGCAATGCCGGCGCGACGTCGGGTGCCGGTGTCGGCTTCACGCGCGATCCGGCGACCGGCGCGCGCGCCTTGTACGTGGATTTCGCCTTCAACGCGCAGGGCGAAGACGTCGTTGCCGGGCGCCACGCGGGTGCCGGCGGCGCCGCGCTGGCGCGCTCGTTGCCCGCCATCGAGAGCGAGATCAACGAGATCGCGAACACCCTCGAAGACGTCTTCCACGACATGCAGGACTTCGAGTTCACGGTGCAGGACGGGCGCCTGTTCCTGCTGCAGACGCGCGCCGGCAAGCGCTCGCCGCTCGCCGCACTGACCATCGCCGTCGACCTCGTCGACGAAGGCCGCCTGTCGCCGGAGGATGCCTGTGCGCGTCTCGCCGGACTCGACCTCGATGCCATCACCCTCGATCGCTTCGGCGACACCGACGGCGAGGTGCTGGCCCGCGCGACCCCGGCCAGCATCGGCGTGGCGAGCGGCCGGGTCGCTTTCGATGCCGCCCAGGCGCGCGCCTGGGCCGCGGCCGGCGACGCGGTCGTGCTGGTGCGCCACGAAGCGGCGACCAGCGATTTCGAAGGCATGCGGCTCGCCGCCGGCGTGCTCACCGCCGTGGGTGCCAAGACCTCGCACGCCGCGGTCGTGGCGCGCGAGCTGGGGCGCGTGTGCCTGGTCGGCTGCGACGCGCTGGTGTTCGGTGACGACGCTACGGATTGCCGGCTCGGCGAGCGCCGCCTGCGCGCCGGCGATCATCTCGCCCTGGACGGCAATCGCGGCCTGGTGTTCGCCGGGCCGCGCGAGATCGTGCGCGACGCGCCGGCGGCGACGCTGGCCCGCGTGCGCGCCTGGCGCGAGGCGGCCCCGCGGGCGTGAGCGGCGGCGCGGGGTCAGCCGTCGACGACCAGCACCTTGGCGCCGCGCACCTTGCCCGAGCGCAGCTCTGCGAGCGCCCGGTTGGCGTCCTCCAGCGGGTAGGTCTGCACGGTCGGATGCATGGGGATGCGCGCGGCGATCGGCAGGAACGCGGCGATGTCGGCAGCGGTGATGTTGGCGACGCTCTTGATCTCGCGCTCGAGCCACAGATGCTCGTGGTAGCACAGGCCGAGCAGCGCGTCCTTGTCCGTGTCTTCCTTGCGGATCGCATTGATCACCAGCCGCCCGCCCGGTGCGAGGTTGGCGAGCGCCGCCACGACCGGCTTCCAGGCCGGCGTGGTATCGATGATGGCGGCACAGGGCGTGGGTGCGCGCGCGGCGGTGTCACCGGCCCAGTCGGCGCCGCGCTCGCGCGCGAAGGCCTGCACGTCGGCGTCGCGGGCGAAGACGTAGACCGGGGAGCGCGGGTAGAGGTGGCGGGCGAGCTGCAGCACCAGGTGCGCCGAGCCGCCGAAACCGGTCAGGCCCAGCGCTGCGCCGTCGGCGAGCCCGGTGAGTGTGAGCGCGCGATAGCCGATCGCACCGGCGCACAATAACGGCGCGGCTTCGACGTCGCCGAACGCATCGGGGATGGGGTAGGCATAGTCTTCGGGCACGACCATCAGCTCGGCATAACCGCCGTCGGCATCGCGCCCGGTCGCGGTGAACGCGTCGGCGACGTTCTCGTGCGGTCCACCCGTCGAGCGCCAGATCCAGCCGACCCCGAGGCGATCGCCGAGCCGGTGGCGGTGTGCGCCCGGACCAAGCGCATCGACCACGCCGACTACCTCGTGGCCGGGTACCACCGGCAGGTGCGGCGGTGGGGTGCGGCCCTCGATCTCGTCGAGTTCGGTGTGACATACGCCGCAGGTACGCACGCGCAGGCGTACTTCGCCCGGGCCGGGTTCGGGATCGGGCAGATCGACCAGGCGCAGCGGCGCGGGGTTGTGCGCCAGCGGCGCGAGCGTCTCGAGCAGCATCGCTTTCATGGGACAGGGCGGGCAGGGTAGGCCAGCCCCGATTCTCGATCGTGGCGGCGTTGCCGGCAATCGCGGCCATGGTGAGGCGCCGGGACGAGTCCGGCGGCCACTTGCGCCGGGGCTTCCCCTATAATCCGGCCGACACCGCGTCCATGCGCGGTGCGGCCGCCCGCGTTCGTGCGGGCCGTGCCTGACAGAATCATCGCGATCCCGGAGGTATCCCATGGCACTCGACGCGAGCACCGATGCGTTGTTGAAGAATCTTGCCGCCCAGAACGGGCCGGCCATCCACGAAATGGACGTGCCGACCGCGCGCGCCGTGTTCGGCCAGCTGGTCGCCGCCCTGCAGGGTGACCAGCAACCCATCCACCGCACCGAGGATCGCACCATCCCGGGACCCAACGGCGAGATCCCGATCCGCATCTACACCCCGCGCGACACCGGCGGCGCCCGGCTGCCGGTGCTGGTGCAGTTCCACGGCGGCGGCTGGGTCATCGGCGATCTCGAGACGCACGACAACATGTGCCGCTATTTCGCCAACGAGGGTGACGCGATCGTCGTCGCGGTCGATTACCGCCTCGCGCCCGAGTACAAGTTCCCGGCCGGCATCGAGGACTGCATCGCCGCGACCGAGTGGGTGCACGCGAACGCCGCGAGCATCGGGGCCGATGCGGACAAGCTCGCCGTGACCGGTGACAGTGCCGGCGGCAACATGGCGGCGGTGGTCGCCCAGCAGTTGAAGGAGAAGGTCAAGCTGCAGCTCCTGATCTATCCGGCGACGGATTTCTCCGACAAGCCCTACCCGTCGCGTGAGAAGTTCGGTAACGGCGAGTACTTCCTGTCCGGCGAAGACATGGCCTGGTTCGGCGGCCACCTGACCGAGCAGCCCGAGTCGCTGCTCGAAGCCAAGGGTTCGCCGATCCTGGCGTCTGATTTCGGTGGCGTTGCGCCGGCGGTGACCATCACGGCCGGTTTCGATCCGTTGTGCGACGAGGGCAAGGCCTACGCCGATCGCCTCGCCGAGGCCGGCGTGCCTTCGGAGTACAAGTGCTTCGGCGGCACCATCCACGGCTTCCTGTCCTTCCCGGGTGCGCTGGAAGCCGGGCGTGAGGGCCTGGCCTACCTCGCCGGCAAACTGAAAACCGCGTTCGCCTGAGCCGCGCGCCATGGACCGTGCGGTCGCTCGCGGCCGCCGGTCGCGCGCCCCGTGCCGACGGCCGCAGCGTTCGGACGTCGGCCTGGAACGAGCAGAACCGATCGCCGTTCGAACATCGTCGCTCCGCGCATGAACAAGTCCGCTGCAACCAACCTGATCGCGCTCGCCGTGACCGTCGCGGGATATTTCCTTCCCGTGTATGGCGAGGTCGTGTTCATGACCGGCCTGTTCGCGCTGTCCGGGGGCGTGACCAACTGGCTCGCCGTCCACATGCTGTTCGAGAAAGTGCCCCTGCTCTACGGTTCGGGCGTGATCCCGAGCCGCTTCGAGGAGTTCAAGAGCGGTATCAAGCAGCTCATCGTGCAGGAGTTCTTCACCCGCGAGCACATCGAGCGTTTCTTCGCCGAGCATGCCGGCGACGGCGAGGCGACACCTGCCGCGGCGATCACGGCGAAGATCGATTTCGATCACGTGTTCGAGCATCTGACCGATGCCATCGCCGAATCGCCGATGGGCAACATGCTCAACATGGTCGGCGGGCGCAAGGCGCTCGAGCCGTTGAAGGAACCGATCACGGAGAAGCTCAAGGGCGTCATCAGCGAGCTCGCCGCCAGCGGCACCAACCAGGGCGACGGCGATTTCACCGATGGCCTCATCCGCCAGGTCGAGGACATCATCGACAAGCGCCTCGCCGAACTCACGCCGGAGAAGGTCAAGGCCATCGTCGAGGACATGATGCGGCGCCATCTCGGCTGGCTGGTCGTGTGGGGTGGCGTCTTCGGCGGCCTGATCGGCCTGCTCGCGAGCCTGCTCGGCGCCACCTGAGCGACGCGCGCCCGACCCATCGCCGGCGAGCCGGCCTCAGCCCGGGCCCGTCCCGCCCGCCTGGCCGCCCGCCTGGCCGCCCGCCTGGCCGCGGATCTGGCGCACCTTGAGCGCCAGTTCGATCTCCAGCCGCAGCTCGCCGCACGTGGGATCGTCGCCGAACGCCTCGCGCAGCTGGTTGAGCCGGTACTTGACCGTGTTGAGATGCACGCCGAGCGTGCGCGCACAAGCGGCGAGCGCGAAATCGTGGGCGACCAGCGCCTCTAGCGTGGCCAGCAGCGGTGCGCGCGAGCGCTCGGCCCGGTGCAGGACCGGCGCCAGCACCTGCTCGACGAACTCCGCGTGCTCGTCTTCGCGGTTGCCACCGAGCAACAGGCGGTAGATGCCGAGGTCTTCGAACTTGAGCGTGCGGGTGCCGACATCGAGCCGCTCGATCGCCTGCACCGCGCGCTCGGCGCTCTTGAGCGAGGTCCCGAGGGTGGCCGGACCGGTTTCGACGCGACCGATGCCGATCTTCAGTCGCAGGGGCGCGGGCAGGGCTTCGAGCGCATCGAGTGCCTGCTGCAGCCGGCGCGCGAGCGCGCGTTCGCCGAAGCGTTCGGCCAGCGTGGCCTCGGCGATGACGACGAAGCCGCTGCGCCAATGCAGCAGCCGTGCGCCCCGCCGCAGGCTGCCCAAGGTGCGCTCGAGTGCTTCGCGCAGCAGGGTGCCGTGCTGATGGATGGCGCCGTCCAGGCCGGTCGTCGCGCTCAGTTCGAGCACGACCACGCGCCAGGGACCGGTGCGCGGCAGCTCGAGGCGCTCGAGCAGGCGATGTGCGCTGCTGTCGTCGACGCCTTCGCTGAACAGTTCCACGAGCAGCGCGCTCGCGGCGCGGGTCTCGGCGGCGACCATGGAACGACGCTTGAAGATCTCGATGGCGATGAGCGTCGCGGCCTGCTCGACGGCCTTGGAATCGATGGCGTCGAGCGGCCCGTTGCCGCCGTCGATGACGAGGTAGCCGCCGCGTGCGCCGGCGACCGGGATGCCTACAGCCGTGACTGGCAGGGCCTGCGCGCCGAGCGCCAGGGGCGCGGCCAGGCCGTCGCGCAGGCTGGCCGCGGCAAGCTCGCGCGCGACCAGCGCAGGCTCGATCGTCCAGCCGCACGAGACCAGCGGCCGGCGCAGGCTGTCGAGCAGCAGCAAGCGGCGACCGAGCAGCGCATGCAGCGTTTCGCACACGGTCTCCGGACCGCTCGCGCCGACGGCCGCGTCGAGCAGCCGCTCGTGGGCCTCGATGGCGCGTGCCAGGCGCGCGCGTTCCTGCTCGAAGGCGCGAAACACCAGAGCCGATTGCAGGCAGGCGGCGAGCAGCGGAGCGACGCTGGCGAGTACGTCGCGGTCGGCGGCGGTGAAGTCGCCGTGCCGCTTGTTGATGGCGTGGAAGATGCCGAGTGGACGATCGCGCAGGACCAGCGGCACGGTAATGGTGTTGTAGGTGTCGAACAGGCGCACGAAGCGTTGTATGAAGCGCGGATCGTGCTGCGCGTCGTTGGCGATGTAGGGTTCGCGCGAGAGGAACACGCGCGCGGCGTTGCCGCCGTCGCCGAGCGGCACCCGGTACTGCGACACGGTGTGCTCGGCATGCACGCCGAAAGCCGGCGCCTGCAGCACGAGCTCGTCCCGCTCGGACTCGTAACGCATGAAGCCGCCGCTCGCGGCACCGATGGTCCGGCACACGGCGGCGATCACCTCACCGAGCATCTGCGCGTGGTCGCGCGTCGTCGCCATGGCCTGGCCGACGGCCATCACGGCCTGCAGCGTGCGTGCGTCAGTGTACTCGTCGCTCATGCGTGCCCGGTCGTTGCTGGCTGGCCGTATTCGTTACTTGTCCAATCCAGACAAAGATTAGCCCTGTTTATTGTTTTATTCGACCATGGTAAACGGGCATGGAGACCGCTAAGGTAGCCTCGCTGCCCGTAACCGGGGCCTGCTTCCCCGGTCGCGCGCAGGTCGCTCGGCGCCACGTGCGTCAGGCGTTCGGCATCGACGTGGCGACGCGGCCGTCCACCGCCTTGGTGGGGCCCGCGGCAGGCCGATGCGGGGAGGAGGGGGCCGCCACGGTGGCGCCAGACAGGGGAGCACAACAGCCATGTACTGCGTCGACGTCGACACGGGCGGTACCATGACCGACACGCTGGTCAGCGGCGGCGCGGAGCCGCTGCTGATCAAGGTCGAGTCGACGCCGCACGATGTCACCGTATCGTTCCTGCAGAGCCTCGAGCGCGCCGCCGCGCTGCTCGGTTTCGCCGATCTCGGCGGCTTTCTCGACGAGGTGCGCCTGATCCGCTGGACCTCGACCATCACTTCCAACGTGCTCGCCGAGCGCAAGGGACCCAAGCTCGGCCTCATTGTCAGTCCCGGTCACGAGCAGAACCTCTATGCCGACGACGCGGCCGACACCGCCGCGGTGATGCCGTCGCTGATCCGGCCCGAGCACGTCACCAGCCTCGGTGCGCGGGCGGGGCGCGCGGAGATCGTCGCGGTACTCAAGCATCTCATCGACCAGGGCATCCGGCGCGTCAACATCTCCCTTGCCGGAGCGTTTCCCGACGGTGCCCGCGAACAGGAGATCCTCGCCGTCATCGGCGAGCAGTTCCCCGATCATTTTCTCGGCTCGGTGCCGGCGCTTGCCGGCAGCGAGATGCTGATGCAGCCGGACGACATGTCGCGCACGTTCTACGCGCTGATCAACGCCTACGTGCACAACGCGCTCGCCAATTCGCTGTTCCGCGCCGAGGACGCGGTCAAGGTCGAGCACGGCTGGCGCGGCGATATCCTGGTCGGCCACCTCAACGGCGGCGTCGCACGCATCGGCAAGACCAAGGCGGTCGATACCATCGAGTCGGGGCCGCTGTTCGGGACCCACGCTTCGGCGCATGTCGCCGCCGCGGCCGGCGTGGCACGGGCGCTCGCGATGGACATCGGCGGCACCACCGGCAAGGCCAGCGCGCTCGGCGACGGACACATCGCGATGCGTACCGAGGGACACATCTTCGGCATCCCGGTCCGCACACCGATGCCCGTGTTGCGCTCCAGCGCGCTGGGCGGCGGCAGCATCGCGCGCGTCGTCGACGACCGGCTCACGCTCGGACCCGAGTCGATGGGGGCGGCCCCGGGACCGGCCTGCTACGATCTCGGTGGCGGCACGGCGACGCTGACCGATGCGTTGGTCGTGATCGGTGCGATCTCGCCGACCGCGTTTCTCGACGGCCGCCGCGTGCTGGACGTCGACAAGGCGCGGGCGGCGATCGAGCGTGACGTCGCCACGCCGCTCGCCCTGGAGCTCGCGCCGGCAGCGCTCGCCGTGGTCGAGCGCGCGGTGGCGATGATGGCCGAGCTCGCCCGCGAGACCACGCGTGAGGTCGGCTGGGATACGCTCGACGAGGTCGAGCTGTTTGCCTACGGGGGCAACGGCCCGTTGTTCGCCACGGCCGTGGCCGAGGCCCTCGGCATGCACCGGGTGCGCCTGTTCGCACTCGGCACGGTCTTCTCGGCTTTCGGCTCGGCCATATCCGACGTCCTGCATGTCTACGAACGTGCTCTGCTCGACGCGCCCGATAGCGCGGCGCTGACGTCCGCCGGCAACGCGCTCGTCCGGCAGGCGCGACGCGATCTCGCCGGCGAAGGCTTCGATCCCGCGGTGGCGAGTTACCAGTGGACCTTGCAGAACGACAGGCGCGAACGCGTCACGGCGCGCGGCGAGATCGGCGCCGTCGCCGCCACGCTGCTCGGCGATCTGCGCGAGCCGCGACTCCTGCGGCTCGATGCCCGTTTCCCGATCGGCCAGGTCGTCCTGCCCGAGCGCGAGCGCGCCGAGCCGATGGCGGCGAGCGGATATCGCGAATCGCCGCTCGGGGTCGACGGCCGGCTGCCGGTCTACGGCCACGCCGCGTTGATCGGGCGCGCGCTCGACGGTCCCTGCGTGGTCGACGGCGGCACGTTCACCTGGCTCGTCGGGCCGGGCTGGCGCCTCGACGTCGATGCGCGCGGCGACGCCGTGGCCACGCGCGGGGAGCGCGCATGAACGCGCCGGCCGCGCGTGCGTGGCGGGGCGGCGCCGTCGCCCCGATGCGCGCTGCCATGGTGCCGCCCGGCAGACATCGGGAAAATCTCGAGGAGAACAAGCCATGAGCCTGTTGCACGTCGGCGATAACCTCGACTGCGACCTGGAGCGCGAGCGCTGGGTCTGCGGCAAGTGCGGGCACGATCTCGGCTCCGCGCGCGACAACGTCAAGCGCGGCCTGCTGGTCGCCGAGCGCGACCCGGCCGAGATTCATCCGCCGCTGATCGACGCGGCCTACACGTTCTCGCCCAATCCGGAATGGATCCGCATCCTCGAGTTCTACTGTCCAGGCTGCGGATTGCAGGTCGAGACCGAGTACCTGCCGCCGGGACATCCCATCACCTACACCACCGAGCTCGATCTCGATCGCATCAAGGCGCGGCTCGCGGCGGGCGAGGTCGTCATCGACGACGGCCACCTGCGGCCGGCCGGGGAGGAATGAGACGATGAGAAGCGTGGATATCGACGTCGGGGGCACGTTCACCGATCTCGTGCTGACTTTCGACGAGCGCCGCGTGATCGCCAAATCCCCGACCACGCCCTACGACCTGTCGGTGTGTTTCCTCAACGTGCTCGAGGACGGCGCCGACCAGCTCGACATGGATGTCGAGGAGCTGCTGCCCGACATCGAGGTGGTGCGCTACTCGACGACAGTGGCCATGAACCGCCTGATCGAGCGGCGTGGCCCCCGCCTCGGCCTGATGACGACCGAGGGCCACCAGGAGGCAGTGCTGATCGGCCGCGGCGCCCAGTGGTGCGACGGTCTGCGCATCGGCGAGCGGCGCAACCTCGCGGTGCAGAGCAAGCCCGAGCCACTGGTCTCGCGCGAGCTCATCGTCGGCATCAAGGAGCGCGTCGATTCCAATGGCCGCGTGCTGCGCTCGCTCGACGAGGACGACGTGCGCGAGAAGCTGCGCTACCTGATCGACAACGGCGCGCGTTCGATCGCCGTGTCGCTGCTGTGGTCGTTCGCCAACCCCGCGCACGAGAAGCGCGTGCGCGAGATCATTCGCGAGGAGTACAAGGGTTACCACGTCGGTTACCTGCCGGTGGTGCTTTCGCACGAGGTGGTCGGCAAGGTCGGCGAATACGAGCGGACCATGACGGCGATTCTCGATGCCTACCTGCAGCGCTCGATCAAGCTCGAGCTGGAATCGACCTGGGACAAGCTGCGCGACATGGGCTACCGCGGCACGTTCCTGCTCACCCACAATACCGGCGGCAGCGCCGAGATGTTCAAGACCACCGCCTCGCGCACCTACAACGGCGGTCCGATCTCCGGCCTCATGGGCTCCTACCACTACGGCCGCGCGCTCGGTTACAAGAACGTCATTGCGGCGGACGTCGGCGGCACCAGCTTCGATGTCGGCATGGTCGTCGATGCCGGCGTGCGCAGCTACGAATTCCGCCCGGTCATCGATCGCTGGATGGTCGGCATATCGATGCTCGAGTGCACCACCATGGGGGCGGGCGGCGGCTCGATCGCACGCATCAACAAACTGCTCGATCGACTCGAGGTGGGGCCGAAGAGCGCCGGCGCGATGCCGGGCCCGGTGTGCTACGACCTCGGCGGCACCGAACCGACCGTGACCGATGCCGATGTCGTTCTGGGCTACATTTCACCGGACAGCTATTTCTCCGGACGCATGCCGCTGAACGCGGAGAAAGCGCGGGCCGCGATCGAGGAGAAGATCGCCATCCCGCTCGGTGTCCCGGTCGACGAGGCGGCGGCGATGATCCGCAATATCGTCGAGGAGAACATGGCTTCGGCGATCAAGCGCGAGGTACACCTGCGCGGCTATCACCCCGAGGACTTCGCCGTGTTCGCCTTCGGCGGCGGTGGCCCGACGCACGTCGCCGGTTTCCGCGCCGACGTGCCGGTCGCGGTGATCTTTCCGCAGTCGCCGGTATTCTGCGCGCTCGGCTCCTCGGTGATGGACATCATGCACGTCTACGAGCAGTCGCGGCGCATGGTCCTGATGGAGCCGGTCAGCGAGAAGCTGGCCACCGATTACCAGGCGTTCAACGACACCGTCGACGCGCTCATCGAGCAGGCCCGCATCGATATCGCGGCGGAGGGCTTCGATCTCGACGAGGTGATCTACAGCGTCGAGCTGGACATGCTCTACGGTGGCCAGGTTCAGGTGAAACGGGTCTCCTCGCCGCACATCCGTATCGAGTCCGTCGCGCAGATGCAACAGGTCTACGATGCCTTCGAGGCGGAGTTCGCCGCCGCGTTCAGTCCGCACGTCATCCACAAGCCGGGCGGCGTCTATCTCGACAACATCATCCTCAAGGCGACCGTGCCGACCGAGAAGCCGGTCCTGCCCGAGCGTGCGCTCGGCCCGCCCGATGCTTCCGGCGCGATCAGCGGCGAACGCGACGCCTATTGGCCGGAGCTGTGCCAGCGCCGCTCGACCACGGTCTATCGCTTCGAAGACATGCAGCCAGGGCACCGCATCGAGGGACCCGCGCTGGTCGAGGCCGAGTTCACCACGCTGGTCGTGCCGCCCGGCCAGTTCTTCCACATCGACAGCCGCGGACTCGGTCTGCTCGAGTACACCGACGACGCCGCCACGCGAGGAGCCGCCGCATGAGTATCCCGACACTCGAAGAGAAGCTCACTGCGCTCAAGGTCACGCCCGCGAGCGACTACGAGCGCGCCTGCGCGGAGGCGCTGCCGCGTGGCAGCTATGAGATCGCCGTGCAGCGTACCGCCGATATCCTCGACGAGGGCTACGAGATCTTCATGCGTTCCTCGCGCAGCTCGATGGGCGTCGCCGGGGATTCGATCGTGGCGATGTTCAACGCCGCGGGCGACCTCGTCAACGCCTCCGCCGGTACCTACCTGCACGCGGTCATCCCGCCCATCGTCATCAAGTACATCCTCGCGCGTTACAGCGAGAACCCGGGGATTCACGACGGTGACATCTTCTATACCAACGATGCGCTCTACGGCGGTATCCATAACCCCGACCAGGTCGCGATCACGCCGGTATTCTTCGAGGACAAGCTGATCGGCTGGACCGCCGCGCTTTCGCATACGACCGAGACCGGGGCCAAGGAGCCGGGCGGCATGCCGGTCTCGGCGACGTCGCGGTTCGAGGAAGGCATGAACCTGCCGCCGATGAAGATTGGCCAGGACTTCCGCATCAACAACGACATCATCGAACTGTTCCGCGCCTTCGGCATCCGCGCCGAAGCCAACGTCACGGTCGACCTCAAAGCGCGTTGCACGACGGCCGACCGCGTGCGCATGCGCATCGTCGAGATGTGCCGGCGCGAAGGTGTCGATTTCGTGACCGGGCTGTTCCGCCGCATGCTCGACGAGGCCGAGGCGGGTGCACGCAAGCGCCTGCTCGGCTGGCCCGATGGCACCTACCGCTGCGTCACGTTCTCCGATGCGGCCGGCAACATCCAGGGACTGATGCGTAACTGCTGCATGAAGCTGAGCAAGCGTGACGACACCATGGTCATCGACTTCACCGGCACGAGTCCGGAGAACCTGTCGAGCTACAACGCGCACCCGCAGGCGGTCGTGGGCCATCTCGCGAATTACATCTACGAGTACGTGTTCCACGACCTGCCGATCTCGAGCGCGACGTTCGCGCCGATCGACTTCGTCTTCCCCGAGGCGAGCTGCCTCTCGCCGACGCCGCGCGCCGCGACCTCGAACGCGGTGATGATCTGCACCGGCGCGATGAGCGCAGTGGCCAACTGCATCTCGCGGGCACGCTATCCGACCTACGAATGGAAACAGGCTACGGCGTCGATGGGCAACGGCGGCAACGCGACCGTGATCGCCGGCGTCTCGCAGTGGAACCAGCCGTTCGCCGACATGATCGCCTACCCCATCAACACCGAGGGCCAGGGCGCACGTTCGTGCTGTGATGGCATGGATGCCTACGGTTTCCCGTGGTGCGCATTCGGCCGTGCGCCCGACGTCGAGTCGATCGAGAACGAGTTCCCCATGGTCATCCCGTTCTCGCAGCACTGGCCGGACTCCGGCGGCGCCGGGCGTTACCGAGGTGGCTGCGGCACAGCGCAGTTCTGGGCCGCGCACCACGTGCCGGCCTTGTATTTCATGGCCATCGCCGACAACAGCGTGATCCAGACGCCGCAGCCGATCTTCGGTGGCTACGCGCCGCCGACCGTGCCGGGCCTCACCCTCAAGGGAACGCGGGTCTCGGAGCTGCTCGCCTCGCTGGAGGATCACACGCTGGATTTCCATGGACTGGTCAACGGCGAGTTCGGCGAACTCGTGGCAGAGCCGTTCGGACGTGCCACCCGTGCCATCAACGGCGACGAGACGGTGACGATCGGGCTGTCCACCGGCGGCGCCGGTTTCGGCGACCCGCTCGAACGCGACCTGGGGGCCATCGAGCAGGATCTCGTGCGTGGCCTGTGCTCGGCGTGGAGCGCGCGCGAAGTCTACTGCGCGGTCTGGGACGCCGAACGGCAGCGCGTCGACCGCGAGGCCTCCGAGGCCTTGCGCCACGAGACGCGCAAGGCGCGTATCGCGCGCGGCAAACCCTACGAGGCGTTCGAGGCCGAGTGGCTGACGCGCAAACCACCGGAAGAGATCCTCGGCCTGTATGGTTCATGGCCAGACGCACGCCCGCTGGCGCCGGCGTTCCGGCCATGAAGGCGGCGCGCAAACGGGCTCAGGCGATTGCCAAGGGGCGTGGACGCGACGCGCGCGTGATCGTGCCGCTGGCGTTCGAGGTCGCGGCGCGCATCTCGGCACGACCGTTGGACGCGTTCCGTAACGACCCCACGCAGCTCACCAATGCGCTCACCGAGCTGCACGGCGCGATCCGTGCCGACGGCATCGTCGTCGCGCTCGCCGCGGGCATGGAGCGGGCCGCCGGCGCGGGCGCCGACGCGGCGGCAATGGCTGCCCGCGGACCGGTTGCGGCGAGCCTCGAAGCCTGCCGGCGCCTGCGCCAGACGCTGGGTGACGATGCCGCGCTCGTCGCCGGGCTGACCGGGCCGGCCGCGCTCGCGCGGGAACTCACCGTCGACGCGCAAGCCGCGGGCGCCTGTTTCACGGCGCTGGTCAAGGCGTTCTGCGATGCCGGTGCGGACGTCGTCCTGGTGATCGACGATGCCGGCGCGGGCGCCGATGCAGCCTGGCAGGCGACGGTGAAGACGGCCGACAACATCGCGCGCTTCCACCAGGCCTGCCTGCTCGGCCTCGATGATGGCAGCCTGCCGACGCCGGTGCGCCAGCCGCTCGACGCGCCCGCGCCCGACGGCCTCGGTTTCATCATGACGAACGCACCGGTGCCGGCCGATGCCGATATCGAGACCCTGCGTCGGTGGGTCGCGCGGGCGCGCGGCGAGTAAGCCCGTGCAAGGCGCCGTGTTCAACCCCGCCGCCGAGTGCGCGAGCGCGCAGCAGACCGCCCGCCTGCACGACGAGCGGCTGCGTACGCAGCTCGATTACGTCATGGCGCACTCGACGTTCTACCGCGAGAAGTTCGCCGCAGTCGAGATCGGTCGCGTGGCCGGCACCGGCGACCTGCCGCTGTTGCCGTTCACGGAGAAGAGCGAGCTGCGTGAGAGCCAGCTGGCGTTGCCGCCGTTCGGGCGGCACATCGCCTGTCCACCGCGGGACGTGCGCCGCGTCTACTCGACCAGTGGCACGACCGGGCGGCCGACCTACATCGGCTTGACCGCGCACGATGTCGGCGTGTGGCGCGAGGCGGCGACGCGCGCGTTCTGGGCCAACGGTCTGCGTCCCGGCGACCGTGTGCCGCTGGTGGTCTCGCCGTTCGTCGTCGCGGCGTCCTATGCCGATGCGTTCGAAGCGATCGGGACGAGTATCCCGATCGGCGTCAACATGACCGATCGCCTGATCGATGCGTTTCGTTTTGCCGGCGCGACGGCGCTGCTGTGCACGGCCTCCTACCCGCTGCACTTTGCGCGCGCACTCGCCGAACGCGGTATCGATCCGCGCACCCTCGGACTGCGCCGCATCATGGCGGGCGGCGAGCCCGGCGCCTCGATCCCCGAAGTACGCCGCCAGATCGAGCAGACTTTCGACTGCACGCTGATGGAATGCTCCGGCAACGGTGATTACTGCGCGATGAGCTGGGCCGAGTGCGAGCACCGGCACGGCATGCATTTCGTCGGCCAGGGGCTGATCCATCCCGAGATCATCGACCCGGACAGCGGCGAGGTGCTCGCCATCGCGCCCGGGGTGAGCGGGGAACTCGTCTGCACCTCGCTCGACCGCGAGTGCATGCCGCTGGTACGGTTCAGAACGCGCGATCACGTACAGGTTACTCATACCGAGTGTGACTGCGGGCGCACCGGTTTCGGTATCCGCATCATCGGGCGTACCGATGACCTGCTCATCGTGCGTGGCGTCAACGTCTACCCGGCCGCGGTGCGTGACGTCGTCGCGAGCTTTGCGCCGCAGACCAACGGCGTGATCGAAATCCAGCTGCACGCTGCGCCACCGGCCGGCTGGGAGCCACCGGTGCATATCCTTGCCGAGCACGGCGCGGCGCCCGGCGACCTGGCGGCGCTCGCCCAGGCGATCGAGACGCGACTGCGCGACAAGCTCATTTTCCGCGCCCGGCTCGAACTGGTTGAACCGGGTACGCTGCCGCGTTACGAATACAAGGCGAAACTGGTTCGGGAGCGCTACAAGGAATGACCGACGGTGGAATAGCCGGCATCCTGGCGGCCGTGCTCGCGGATTTCGCCAATCTCGGCTCGCCGGCAGCCCTCGCCGCGTTCGGCCAGGTGCTGATGATCGACATCGTGCTCGCCGGCGACAATGCCATCGTCGTCGGCGCGCTCGCCGCCGGCCTGCCGCCGGCCGAGCGGCGCCGCGTGATTGCCATCGGCGTCGTCGCCGCGCTGGTGCTGCGCATCGTCTTTGCCCTCGCCGTGAGCTGGCTGATGGGTATCGTCGGCCTGATCCTCGCCGGTGGCCTGTTGCTGCTATGGGTCGCGTGGCGCATGTACCGCGAGCTGCACCCGGCGGCCGACGAATCGCCCGGTTCGCCCGAAGTCGCCGGAGACCAGCACAGCGGCCTGCGCCCGGCGCGGAGCTTTGCCGCGGCAGCGTGGGCGGTCGCCATCGCGGACGTCTCCATGAGCCTCGACAACGTGCTCGCCGTGGCCGGCGCCGCGCGCGAGCACCCGGGGATCCTCATCGTCGGCCTGGTGCTGTCGGTCGCGCTGATGGGTATCGCTGCCAACGTCATCGCGAAGTACATCGAGCGCTATCGTTGGATCGCCTGGATCGGACTCGTCGTCATCCTTTACGTTGCGGTCAAGATGATTCATACCGGTGTCGTCGACCCGGCCGTCGGCGTGATGACGCTCGGTCTGCTGGCGAGCTAGGAAAGCTCTGAACAAGCCATGGGCCGGCCCTTTGCGCCCGCGCTGTCCGATGTCGGCGTGACGAATCTTCGCCATAGCCGGCAATTAGGTGCGCTTCGCGCCTGGAACTCGAACAGCGCGGACACCGACTGCCCGGCCCGGCCTTGTTCAGAGGTTCCCCGGGGCGTGCGCTCGATGGCGCGACGGCTCGCGTGCCTGGCGTGAACGTGCCGCCCGCCGCGCTCGAGGTCGTCATCGAGGTGCCGCGCGGCGGCTTCGTCAAGCGCGGTGGCGGTGCCGCGATCGAGTTCGTCTCGCCGCTGCCGTGCCCGTTCAACTATGGCGCGGTGCCCGGCTGGCTGGGCGGGGAGGGTGACCTGCTCGATGCCGTGGTGCTCGGGCCCCGCCTGCCGCGCGGAACCCGGGTACGGGTGACCCCGCGTGCGGCAATTTCGATGTACGACGGCGGCCAGGTCGACGACAAGCTGATTTGCAGTCACGCGGAACTGACCCGCGCCGGCCGCGCGGGCGTGATCGGTTTTTTTCACTTCTACGCGTTGTGCAAGCGGGTCCTGAACGCGCTGCGCGGCGTGCATGGCCGTACCGCCTGCGCCGGCTGGTGCCGGGTCGAAGACGCGCTGGCCCGCGCGCGCGCGCAGTGACGCGCAGGATTACTGCCGCATCAACCACGAGGTCACCGTCATGTTCTTTCAGGCCGAGATTCCTTATGGCGCTTACTGGACGACGCCATTCTGCAAGTGGCAGAGCGATTTCCAGCATCTGCACGCCATCCGGTTCGCCGCCCACGTCGTGCGCGAGGAGTTCGCCGCGCGCGCCTGGCCGGCGAGCGCGTTCGATTTCGCCGTCCTCGGCACCACGATTCCGCAGGCGCAGTGCTTCTACGGCACGCCATGGCTGACCGCGCTGGCCGGGCTTGGCGGCCTGTCGGGGCCGATGGTCGCGCAGGCCTGCGCGACCGGCGTGCGGGCGATCGCGACCGCCGTCGGTGAGCTTGCGCTCGGCCAGGCGCACACGGCGCTGGTCGTGACCGCCGACCGCACTTCGAACGGCGCGCATCTCTACTACCCGGATCCGTCCGGCACGGGCGGCGCCGGCGTGCACGAGAACTGGGTGCTGGACAATTTTTCCTGCGACCCGGTCGGCGACAACTCGATGGTCCAGACAGCCGAGAACGTCGCTGCCAGGCATGCCATCAGCACCGCCGAGCAGCACGAGGTCGTACTGCAGCGCTATGCGCAGTACCAGGACGCGCTCGCCGGGGACCATGCCTTCCAACGTCGCTACATGCGCCTGCCGTTCGCGGTGCCGCGGCCGCGCTTCGATCGGCCGGCCGGCAGCATCGCCGGGGACGTTGGCGTGACGGCGACCTCGGCCGACGCCCTGGCCGCGCTGCGCCCGGTCGTGGCTGGCGGCACGGTCACCTTCGCCGGCCAGACGCATCCGGCCGACGGCAATGCCGGCCTGGTGGTGACCACGCCGGCGCGGGCGCGCGAACTCGCGCGTGACGGCAACGTCCGCGTACGGCTGCTCGGCTTCGGCCAGGCGCGCGTAGAGCAGGCCTACATGCCCGAAGCGGTGATCCCCGCGGCGACGGATGCCCTCGGCATGGCCGGGCTCGGCATCGGCGACATCGAGGCGGTGAAGACACACAACCCGTTTGCCGTCAACGACATCGTGTTCGCGCGCACGACCGGCTTTGCGCTCGAGCGCATGAACAACTTCGGCTGTTCGCTGATCTGGGGCCACCCGCAGGCGCCGACCGGTACCCGGGCGATCATCGAGCTGATCGAAGAACTCGCCCAGCGCGGTGGCGGCCGCGGCCTGTTCAGCGGCTGCGCTGCTGGCGATACCGCGATGGCGCTGGTGTTGCGTGTCGAAGTCGCCTGAGCGGCGCGCCACGCGGGCCGAACGAGGTGCGCGATGGCCGCCACGGCCGGCCGCGCCGGTGACCTTTCCGCGCGAGTTGGTCGCCGACACCCCCGCGCGTGATTGCTACTCCCGCAGACGGTTGGTTAAATAGGCCGAGGGGGATGCTGCTGTCATGCGGCCCATGAGGGTCCCGTGATGGTCGGCGGCGAGTCGCGCAAGGTCGCGGCTGACATCAAGGGGGGAAGGACATGCGCAGGGATTTCGATCGTCGTGCCGTGCTCAAGGGCATGGCGGCCGCCGCGGCGGTTTCCACCTTTCCAGCGGCGCGGCGCAGCCGTGCGGCGGGAAAGCCCATCGTGCTGGGATTGCCGACTTCGCAGACTGCCGCGCACGGCGTCGCCGACGACACCGATCATCTCAACGGCACCCTGATGGCGCAGGCCGAGATCAACGCTGCCGGCGGCATCCTCGGCCGGCCACTGGAACTGAAAGTGGTCGATGTCGACAAGCTATCTCCGGAGTCGTGTGCGGCGGCGGTCCGCGCGCTCGTCGATGCGCGGGTCGATGCCATATCCAACGCATTTCTGTTCGTGCCGATTCCGGCGATGGATGCCTCCGTGAACTGGCCGTGCCCCTACCTTTCGGGCAACACCCAGCGCGCGGCGACCGAGGCGCTGCGTGCTGACCCGCAGAAATACGGCCACATCTTTCAGGTTGACCCGTCGGAGGTGCATTACGGTTATCACTTCCCGATCTGGCTCAAGGACATGCGCGACCAGGGCGTGTGGAACCCGCGCAATAACGGTGTGCACATCGTGCAAGAACAGGTCGCCTACAACCAGACCATCTCGCGCGCCTGTCAGGTTGCGCTGGAGAAGAGCGACGATTTCGAACTCGCCGCCATCACCGACATCCAGTACCCGGTGCAGAACTGGGGCCCCGTGGTGAACGAGATCAACAAGGTTGGCGCGGGGGCTGTGATGATCGATCACTGGGTGGCAGCGGAGTTTGCCGCGTTCTGTAAGCAGTTTCGCGCGCGCCCCCTGAAGAACGCGTTGGTCTATCTCCAATATGGCCCCTCGCAACCGGAGTTTCTCGATCTCGCCGGCCGCGCGGCCGAGGGCTTCTGCTGGTCAACGGTGATGGGTCTGCACGCGGATGCGCGCAGCCAGGACTACAAGGCGCGCTACAAGGCGCGGTTCCCGGGCACGATGGGATTGTGCTATACCGGTATCGGTTACGACATCGCGCACTACCTCAAGCGCGCCTGGGAGGCGGTCGGCGATCCGTCCAAGTTCGACGAGGTCTGCAATTGGATCCGCACCAACCCGCACGATGGCCTGTGCGGCCACATCGACATGAACAACCCGTGGCAGGAAGCGGCGCACTGGCCCGATAACGGCTTCGACGTGCGCGCACCGGCAGCGGATAAGGGCATCAGCCAGCTCTATTTCCAGGTCCAGGGCGGGGAGCACCGGCTCATCTATCCCTACGATCTGAAGGAGACGACCCTGCAGCCGGCACCCTGGTGGAGCTGAGGGACCCGCACGGGAGGTCGCCCTGATGGCCGTCGCAGGCAGCCAGCCGTGCACGGATGCGCTGTTCGCGTGCCACGATATCGCGCTCGATCTCGGTGGGCGCGAAATCCTGCGTGGCATCTCGCTCGCAATCGATTACGGCGAAGTGCTGGGGGTCATCGGCCCGAACGGCGCAGGCAAGACGAGCCTGTTCGAAGTGCTGAGCGGGCGCCTCGCACCGAAACATGGCCGTGTGCACCTCGCCGGCCGCGACGTTACGCGACTGCGGCTGTTCGAACGCGCGCGTCTCGGCATCGGCCGGACCTACCAGACGCCGGTCGTGCCGGAAGAGCTCAGCGTCGGGGACGTGCTCAAGGGGGCGCGCCAGGCCTATCGACCCTACCGCACGCGGCACCGCGCCGAGTGGGCCTGCGAGCTGGTCGGCCTGAAGGTCGACGAGCGTACGCCGGCGACCTCGCTGGAAACGCTCAACCGGCGCAAGCTGCTGCTCGCGTGCCTGCTGATGCGTGAGGTGCGGGTATTGCTGCTGGACGAGCCCGCGGCCGGGATGATCAATGCCGAGATCGACGAGTTCGACCATCTCATCCGATTGCTCTCAAAGGAGATGAACATCGCGATTGCGATCGTCGAACATCGCATCGAGCTGCTCGACACCATTGCCGATCGGGTCATGGTGATGGACGCCGGCGAGACGATCGCACACGGGGACCTGTCTGCGATCCTCGACGACCCGCGCGTCCACGCGGCCTATTTCGAGACCACCCCCGCGTGAGCCGCGCATGTAAAGACGCCGTCGCCGTGGCAGGGCCGATGTCCGTACGCGATAGCGTCAGCAGCTGCGCGAGAGACGTGACGCGATGAGTGCCCCGAGAGAAGTGCTGGCAGTGAGCGGGTTGTCCGCCGGCTACGGGCCGATGCGTATCCTGCACGACCTCGATCTCAGCGTGGCGGCGGGTGAGCGGGTCGGCATCGTGGGTCTCAACGGCCACGGCAAGTCGACGCTGTTTCTCGCCATCGCCGGCATGACCGGCTGGCAGCGAGGTTCCATCGTCCTCAACGGACACGAGGTGGGCGGCACGCGTAGCCAGGGGCCCGGGCGCTACACCCATCGTGTCGTGCGCCATGGGCTCGCACTGATCCCGCAAGGTGACGAGATCTTCCACGGGTTGACCGTCGAAGAGCATCTCGACTCGGGCGCGTTCACGCGAACCGCCTGGCGTGAGCGCAAGCAGCGCAAGGCGCGTGTCGTGGCTACCTTTCCGGCCCTCGCCGCGCTCATGTCGGTGCCGGTCGGTCGGCTCTCGGGTGGTGAACGGCGCATGGTCTGTATCGGCCGTGGCCTGATGTCCGACGCCTCGCTGTTTCTCGTCGACGAGCCCTCGCTGGGACTGGCGCCGAAAATCGGTCACGCCGTGATGGACGCGCTCATGCAACTCGAACTGGGAGACGCCGCCATGGTCATCGCCGAGCAGAACGTGAGCCTGCTCGAAGGCCGGGTCGATCGCATCATCGGCATGCACGTCGGGCGCCTGAAAGGCGAGGCCTCGGCATCGCTGGTGAGGTCGCGCTGAATGGAACTCGACTGGCCGCTGCTCCTGGTCAACGCGCTGACGCTGGCATGTATTTACGGCACGCTCGCCATCGGCATCTCGATCACCTGGTCGAGCCTCGGCTTGATCAATCTTGCCTACGGGTTCGTCTTCGCGTGCGGTGGTTACTCCGCCTGGCTGACCGGGGAGCACCTGCACGAGCATGCCGCGGTCGTGATGGCCGGTGGCATCCTCGGCGGCGCGCTGGGAGGGCTGGTGGTCGCGCTGCTCGCGTTCATCCCGATCCACGACAAGCCGAACTTCACGATGCGCGGCATGATCGCGACGGTCGCCATCAGTCTCATCGGCACGCAAAGCCTGCTGTGGTACTTCGGGCCCCGCGCCAAGGCGCTGCCGGACATTTTTGGTTGGGGGCAGTTCGAAATGGGTGACCTGGTCGTGACCTACAACACGGCGGGTAGCATCGCCTGTTCGCTTGTCCTGCTAGGCGCGGTGCTGGGCTGGATGAAGGCGAGTCGCCGCGGGCTCGAGATTCGCGCGATGATGATGAACCCGCATGCCGCGTCCCTGGTCGGGATCGGTGTGCGGCGTACCGGGTTGTACGTGATGTTCCTCACCGGCGCCCTTGCGGGTCTCGCCGCGGTGTTGCTGTCGCAGACCTATTACGTGCAGCCCTTCTCCGGCTTCACGCCGATGATCAAAGGACTTGCGATCGCGCTTCTGGGTGGCCTGGGCAGCGTGCGTGGCGCGGTCGTGGCCGCCGTCATCCTGGGCCTCAACGAAGCCGTCACCGCGGCGACCGTCGGTGGCCAGTACGTCCTGATGACCCAGTTCGGACTCATCATCCTCATCATATTGGTCCGACCGCGCGGCATTGCCGGCATCCTCGATCGTGCACGCGAGGCTTGAGCGATGAGTGAGCAGCGCCACTGGAAGAACCCCATCGCCGTGTGGGAGCCACAAGCATCGGCCGACGACGTCGCGACAAATGCATGGCGGGACCCGCAACGACCGTGGGCGGAGAAGGGTGGCTACGAGGTCAGCGTACACAAGGTTGGGCGCTGGCGCTTCTACCACAAGTTCAAAGGCCACGGGCGGCGACTGTGGCGGCGCACGCGCTGGTGGCCGACGCGTCGTCGGGTGTTGCAGGTTCGCGCAGGCTACAACCCGAAGACGCTGCGTACCGAGAAAACCATCGTCGACAAGCGGCCGGTGTGGTGGGCGCTGGCTTTCGCGCTCATGCTGCTCGCGCCCTGGGGCGTGCCGGACTCGATCAGCAACGTATTCTTTACCGTTGCGGCGACCTGCGGCATTTACGCGGCGATGAACCTGTGCTGGATGCTCGTGATCGGGACCGCCGGGATCTATTCGCTCGCTACTTATTCGATCGCGGGCGCTGCCGCCTACGGCACGGCCTATCTCTCGATCCAGTATGGCTGGCCGTGGTGGTCGCTGCCGCTTGCGGGAATGCCGATCGGGCTGGTCTTCGGGCTCCTGATCGCGCTGCCGGCGACGCGCCTCGATGGCTTCTACTACGCCTTGCTGACACTCGGACTGAATGAGCTGTGCCGCGTCTACGTATTGCAGTCGCGGACCTTCGGATCTGCGACCGGTGGACTCTACGGCGCGGAGTCCTACGTGCCGGAGACGCTCTCGCCGGATGACCAGTTGCTGCTCGGCTATTACGCGGCGCTGGTGGTGATGGTACTGGCACTGGTGGTCTATCGCACGGTCGATGGACGCCGTCTGGGCCGCATCCTGCGCCTGGCGCCGGAGAAGAAAGAGGCCTTTGCCGAAGCGTGCGGCGTCGATTACCGGCGCGCACGCGTTCAGGTTTTCCTGATCACCTCGGTGACGCTGGGCGCCATCGGTGGTTTCTACGCGACGCACTTCCGTGGTGCATCACCGACCCTGTTCAGCATGGACCTGATGGCCTACGGTCTCGCGATGCTCGTGATCGGAGGGATGCGACGTGCCGAGGGAGCAGTGCTGGGCACGATCATCGTCGTGACGCTCAAGGACGGCATGGTGGGTTGGGGACCGGTGCGTCTCATCCTGATCGGCGTGATCATGCTGGCGGTGGTGCTGTTTCTGCGTGGCGGCTTGTTCGGTATCAAGCCGCAATTCCGCGCCTGGCGCGACAAGAAGAAAAGCGAGAACCGTTCCTCGCGGGCGGTCAAAGGAGGGGAAATGTTGCCCGAAGAATCTACCGAGTGTCCCGACAAGGATTACGTGTATTTTCGCCGCTTCGACAAGATGCAGCGCGATTTCCTCAAGACCCTGGTCAGCGACGAGGTCATCGCCGAGCATCGCGCCAATCCGCTCGGGCAGCATTCCGAGGCACTCGAACGCCTGCTCCTCTATTTCCGCCGGCACCCGCAGGCCGACAAGTATGTGATCGAAGTGGTTGAGCCGTTCGCCGCCTATCGTATCGTTGCGTTGTCGGGTGCGCGCGGCGTCGCGCCGCGTGACGTGGAAGAGAAGATTTACGCCTCGCAGGCGGAGGCGTACCACGGCGTATTCCTGCGTCGTGTCCAGGATCTGCTCGAATCGTGAGTTACTGACCGATGGCCCAGATCAAGCTTTTCGGCTATACCGACCGTCTCTCCGTGAAGCCCGGCGAGCGCATTCGTTTCCACGTCAACGCCGATGGCACCGACAGGGCTGACGCACAGCTGGTTCGGCTCGTACACGGTGACGCGCATCCCGCCGGCCCCGGCTTCATCGAGCAGGAAATCGACTGTGACGCGAACGGCACCTGGCCGGTGAAGAAGCAGTTCACCCAGGTCGGGTCCTTTCTTGCGGTCGATGATCCCGCGGGCCGCCTGCGTCTCGAGGGCAGCTTTACGCTGTTCGCCTTCATCCATCCCACCGTGCCGCGCTGGGGAACGCGCCAGGCGCTGCTGGGACGCTGGGACATCGCCGACAATGCCGGCTACTGCCTCGGCATTACTCAGGATGGTCTGCTCGAGTTCTGGATCGGTGACGGTCGTGAGATGGATTACCTGCGCGCGGAGATGCGCCTGCTCGACAATCAGTGGTATTTCGTCGCCGCGAGCTTCGATGCGGCCAGCGGGCGTGCGACGCTCTACCAGGCCGGCGTCGGAAACCGTTACAACAGCCGCTTGGGCAAGGTTGCACCGATCGACTACGAGTCGCACGTCAGCGAGACGTTTCGTTTCCGTCCGCGCAACCTCCCGGAGACGCCGTTCCTGATGGCCGGCAGCCGCGACTTCCACGAGTTGCGCGGATATTTCGTCGGCCAGACGTACTGCGGCAAGATTGACCGCCCGGGCGTGCAGGGACGCGTGCTCACGCGCGCCGAACTCGATGCCATCCGCGCAGGCGATCTGCCCCCTGACGACGAGCGCGTGTGCTACTGGGATACCACCGCGGGTTACACCGACGACGGCATCGGCGATACCGTTGTCGACACCGGACCACATAGTCTGCACGCGCAGGGGCACAACCGCCCGAATCGTGCCCAGACCGGTTGGAATTGGAGCGGGCGCAACGACTGTTTCCGCCTCGCGCCGCAGGAATACGGCGGTGTCGACTTCCACGCCGACGCGGTAATCGACTGTCAGTGGGAAGTCACTCACGAGCTGATTCTGCCCGCCGATCTCACGAGCGGCGTTTACGCGATGCGCCTGCGCGCCGGGTCGGGTCGCGGGCTCGGCGAAGAGTACGTGGTGTTCTTCGTGCGCGCCGCCAGCCCGCGCGCGCGGGTCGCGATGCTGATGCCGACGGCGAGTTATCTCGCCTATGCCAACGAGCACCTCAGCTTCGACGCCCAGATCGTGCAGTCCATGGCAGGTCAGCCGCCGATCGTGTCCGAGGTCGACATCGAGATGTACAAGAACGCCGAGTTCGGGCTCTCGACCTACGACAAGTATCTCGATGGCCAGGGCGTCAACCTGTCGTCGTATCACCGGCCGATTCTCAACATGCGGCCGAAGGCACGCATGTCCAGCATGGGCATCACCTGGCAGTTTCCCGCCGATCTCTCGATCATCGGCTGGCTCGAACAGCAGCCGTTCGACTACGAGATTCTGACCGACGAGGATCTTCATCGCGAAGGCGCGGCATGCCTCGCGCCGTATCGCTGCGTGCTCACCGGCACCCATCCCGAGTACTACTCGGAGCGCATGCTCGATGGTCTGGAGGATTACGTCGCCGACGGTGGCCGCCTGGTCTATATGGGTGGCAACGGGTTCTACTGGGTCGTGGCGTTTCGTGATGACGAGCCCTGGTGCATGGAGGTGCGCAAGCTCGATTCCGGCATGTGCGCATGGCGTGCGCGCCCGGGCGAGCACTACTTGCAGACCACCGGCGAGAAGGGCGGCCTGTGGCGTATGCGGGGACGTGCGCCGCAGAAGCTTGCGGGGGTCGGTTTCATTTCCGAGGGCTTCGAGCATTGCCAGCCCTACCGCCGTATGCCCGACAGCTACCATCGGCGCGTCGACTGGATTACGGCCGGTATCGAAGGCGAGATTATCGGCGATTTCGGGCTCGCGCATGGCGGCGCGGCGGGTATCGAACTCGATCGTTACGACCTCGCTCTGGGTACACCGCCGCACGCGCTGATCATCGCCTCGTCAGGCGGGCATACCGACAACTACATCCTCGTCACCGAGGAATTGCTCTATGCCTATCAGGGGCTTACGGGTACGCAGGACTACCGCATCCGCGCCGACATGGTCTATTTCACCGCGCCCAATGATGGCGCCGTGTTCTCGTCGGGCTCGATTGCGTTCGGCCAGGCGCTGCCGGTCAACGGTTTCGATAACAACGTTGCCAGGTTGCTTGGTAACGTCGTCACCACCTTCATGCAGGAAGGGCCGTTGCCGGGCGGACAGTGGGTGAGTCGCGAGCGGCCGTTCCGCTGAGGGCGGTGCGTTGCGACCCTGGTTGCGCCGGTGTCGGCCCGGCAATGTCCGGGCTGAGTATCAGCGACTGGTCAGTTTGAACTCGATGCGCCGGTTGCGTGCCAGGGACGCGGGGTCGTCGCCCGTATCGATCGGATGTTCGGCGCCGAAGCCGGTGGCCGCGAGACGTTCCGGCGGAATGCCGAAACGCATCAGTTCGCGCACGATGGCGATCGCGCGCGCAGCGGACAGTTCCCAGTTGGAGGGAAAGCGCTCGGTGTTGATCGGGCGCCGGTCGGTGTGGCCATCGACGCGCAGGATCCAGTCGATGTCGGGCGGGATCTGCGTCATCAGGCGGGCCAGGGTTTCGGCGACGTGGGCGACCTGGCGCCGGCCAGCCGGCCCGAGCTCGTCGGTACCGCTGGCGAACAGCAGCTCGGCTGGCAGGACGAAACGATCGCCGACGACGCGGATCCCGGGTACGTCGGCGAGCGCTTCGCGCAGGCGCCCGAAGAAGTCGGACCGGTAGCGCTGCAACTGGGCCGCCTTCGCGGCCAGGGCGACGTTGAGCTTCTCGCCCAGCTCGCTGATGCGCAGATTCTTGCGCGCGATCTCCGCTTCACTCGCCTCGAGCGTCTCCGTGAGGCTCGCCAGCTGAGAGCGCAGCTCGGCGAGCTGCTGGTTGAGCAGTTCGATCTGCGCCTGTGCGGCAACATTGAGCTCGTTTTGCTCGGAAAGTCGTGCGCCCAGGTCGTCGCGCGCCGCGGCAGCCTCTTCGAGGTCCGACGCGAGCCGCGCCTTGAGCGCTTCGAGCGCGGCGACGTCGTTTTCGAGCGCTGCGAGACGTGCCGCGGCCTGCTCCAACTCGCGCGACTGCGTGTCGATGATGCCGGCGCGTTCCTCGAGCTGTGTCGCCTGCTCGTCGAGCCGGGTCTGCTGTGCCACGCGCGCGTCCTCCGCCGCGGCGAGGCTGGCCGTGCGCACCGCGAGCAGCTCGGACACGCGCGCACTCTCCGCGCGCTGCATCGCGAGCATGTCGGCCAGTTCGCTGACGCGGGCATTGAGGCGGGCCAGGGCCTGGTCGCGCCCGAGTATGGCCCCGGTCAGGAATTGCTGGCCGACGGCGGCGACCAGCAGCACGAAGATCACCACCATCAGCAGGGAGGCGACGGCGTCGACGAACGCCGGCCACACGTCGAGGGGACGTCGTCGGCGCGCGAGGCTCACGGTTTTCGGGCCGCCAGCGCGTTGGCTATGGTGCGGCTCATCAGCCGCAGTTCCTCGCGCAGTTCTTCGCCCAGGCTCTCGCCGCGGTCGCGCTCCGCCAGGCGTACGAGATGCTGGTTGATCTCTGCCTGCTGATCGATGAGCCGGGCGAAGCGTTCGTTCTGTTCGCCGACGAGGCGATTGAAACGCGCCAGACCGTCGCTGAGTTCGCCGAGCTGCGAGCGCGTGCGTTCGCGCTCGACCTCGCTCGCGCGCCCGTCACGCTGCATACGGTCGAGGGCGTCGGCGGTCTTCTCCAGCAGCGCTTCGACGTAGGCCGGGGCGCCGGCAAAGCTGCTCTCGTCGCCGCCGAGCCCGCTCGACAGGCGGGTGCTGCCGGAGAGCCATTCCTCGAGCTCGTTGACGAAGCGGTTCTGCGCGTGTCCGGCCTGCAGGTCCAGAAAGCCGAGCACGAGCGAGCCGGCGAGACCGAACAGTGACGACGAGAAGGCCGTGCCCATGCCGGCCAGGGGCCCTTCGAGATTGGCCTTGAGGTTTTCGAAGATCGCGGCGCCGTCGGCACCTTCGACGGCCATGCCGCGGATCACCCCGGCGACCGAGCCGACGGTCGCCATCAGGCCCCAGAAAGTGCCCAGCAGGCCGAGGAAGATGAGCACGCCGATGACGTAGCGCGAGAGGTCGCGCGAGTCTTCGAGCCGGGTGCGAATCGAGTCGAGCAGCGTGCGCAGCGACGTCGCCGAGAGGGAGGCATCGCCGCGGCCGGTCAGCAGCAGGGCCATCGAGGCCAGCAGGCGGGGCTGCGGTGCCTGCGCGATGGCGTGGCGCTCGTGACGCCAGGTTTCGACCCAGGCTATCTCGCGCCGCAGCGCCAGCACCTGGCGCACGTTGACGGCGATGCCGATGGCGAGCACGCCGAGAATCACGCCGTTGAACCAGGGGTTGGCGGCGAACGCGCGGCCCAGGGGCGCGACGATGAGGGCGCAGCCGGCGAGCACCA
>Ga0180436_10000628_pt1 | contig 35702 bp, 29 predicted proteins | sample SS_ome_2_FD_132434 | JGI IMG/M metagenome (GOLD analysis project Ga0180436, IMG submission 132434) | Hypersaline lake sediment archaeal communities from the Salton Sea, California, USA - SS_3_S_2 metaG | ecosystem: Environmental > Aquatic > Non-marine Saline and Alkaline > Hypersaline >... | reverse complement strand
CTCCCATTTCCCAGGGATTCAGAAGTTCAAGTGTTCTGCCTCTTTCACTGAGTACCTCAATATACTCTACCCTTTCATCCTTTAGTTCACTGGATACAAGAAAGGCCCCATGGACTCTCAGCTGATGAAAACTGGCATCCTTGTTTTCAGGCCACACCGGAAAGACCCGCAAGATCCCACCGTGCCCCATGCACAGCATTTCATTGATGGTATTGGGAACCGTGCTGAAATTTTCAATCCCATGCGGATTGTTTAGCTGAAAGCTGTTCGGATAGGTGTTTTTACAATAGTTGTGCAACTGATTCAGTATGATCACAGGATCATAACCAACACGCACTGCGGCCGGAAAAAAGCTGTTGGAGCCATTGAAATCTATCCAGCGCTGCATCACATCAATTGTATTATGGGCCACCAGCAATAATTCCGGACTGCTGTGCAAGCCGATTTGTCCGCCCGGGTATATATGCTGAATTCCAAGGGTATTATCCCCCCACCAATCGGTGCCTTTTTCAGTATAGCGGAACACTCTTTTCCCATCGCGTTCCTGGTAGGTATAATCAGACAGATGAGTCAGAATGTGCTGCCAGGACGCTGTTCGCTCAGCATCAAGCTGAAGCTCCTCACTCATGTCAATCGCCGTTTGAAGCACCAGTCGTACCAAACCCAATGAAAGAATTGGATTGAGTGTGCCTATGGTCCCTTCATGGATCGCATCATTGTAAATCACATAACGACCGTCTTCAAAGGTGAGGTAATGTTCCCAGAAGGTGGCTACTCCTTTCACAAAGGGGTAGTACATCCTGGTATACTTTGTGTCGTAGCTTGAATAAAAATGCTGTGCCATGTTTACCACAGCATAGGAAGAATTGCTTTTCTGTCCGTAAAAAAGCCCTTCGTCCTGCACGCTGCCTTCTTCAATCCAGTGAGCACGATGTTTCTCCATTAATTCGTTCCTGCGGGTGGTCTCTATACCAAGCGGACCCACGCCGACCGGCAGCATAATTCCTCCCTGAATGCCACATACCTTTTCGGAATAATATTCACCCCGTTCCTGTTGTGCCAGAACAGGCATGTTGCAAGGAATGGCCTGCTCGATATGGTTGGAGGAAAACAGCCCGTAATAAGGGGCAAAATGATTGTAGTTCAGGTGATAATCGCCGCTCCAATAGGGTCGTTCTTTGGTGATGCAGGACCCGAAAATGGAGGGTGGAAAGTCCGGATCCCGACTGAAGCTGGCCATGCTGTAATTCGACAGGTAATATTGCTTTTCAATCAGGCTGTCGTTCAAATTTACATGGGATTTTGACCAGAAGCTGCTCCACCAGTCCTTGTGTTTTTGTTCGATCTCTTCCAGATCCGGATACCTGATGCCTGCAACACGATCAATAACCGTTTTTACACAATCGTCGCTTTTAAAATTGCTCGAGAAAGCAATCACAATAGCAAGCGGATTATTAGCTGAGAGTGTTATGTTATTCGGGTCATTTCCTGGTACTGAAAGCGCGACAGCCGCTTTGGTCGGAATATCCACGTCCTCTTCAAATCCCCTTGAAATGTATAGAAATCCATCAGCCGTTTTTCCCTGTTCCGTCACCGCGGGGAATATCAGATCCATGGGTGGCTTGTCTACAAATTCATCATGGCCCGGTAATTTCAGATGGAGGCTCCCTTTCAACTCCCCTTCCCCTTCAAGATTCAGTTCTATGATCATCAGGTCCTCTTCAGCAGATACAAAGCTTTTATACCCGACCTGCTGTTCTCCTTTTATAAAACTGGAGTGTGTTACAGCCGTATATAAATCCTGTTCAATCCGGTAAGTCGCATGTTCCAATTCCGGGAAGACAATTTCCAATTTACCCAGGACAGCCGGATACGATTCATTGAGGGATGATTTCAGGCGCCAGAAATCGTTGCGGGAAAAATAGTAGACCTGCTTTTCCGGAGCGCCGGAGAGCGCCACACCCGTATAGCCATTTCCAAGCATCGGTGCGTCAACTGAGTGCGGGACAGGTATTTTTTCCGGAGGCTCGGTAAAAATTGCTTTATGCTTTCCGATAAGCTCGTCCGGGGAGGCTCGTTGATCTGAAGGATTACATGAGAACACAAACAGTAAAACCCCTGTGATGAATATGACATAAAGCTTTTTCATGTTTATTCAAATCTCATATATTTCTTTACGACAGCCACATTTTCTGTATTAGTCAACATCTCCAGCAGCTTGAATGCCACATCCAGTCCGGTTGAGGGCCCCGTCGATGTGATAATATTCTTATCAACGACCATGTGCTCATCCAGAATTACAGCTCCGAATTCTGCAAGTTGTTTTCTTCTTAAACCCTCCAGCAGATCATAGGTAGTCGCATTTCTTCCCGTTAATACGCCTGACTTGCCAAGTGGTATAGCTGCAACACAAACAGATGCGATAATTTTCCCCTGCTTATCAAATTCCCGGATCAGGTTTAAAAAGCGCTCGTCATAAGCATCTTCGTAAAATCCGGCATTTTCGAATCCTCCCGGGATGGCCAGTGCATCAAAATCCTCCACATGGATTTGATCAAAATCAATCTCAGGTTTTACGGTCAGATTCCAGGTGCACTTAATCTCATTCCGCAACCCGGTGCTAATCAAATCCACGGCTTCTGTGCCGAATACCCGGCTCCATCCAATCACATCGGTAAATACACCTGCTTCATACTCCTCAAATCCCTGGGCAAGAAATAATAATACTTTTTTGTTCTTCATAGTTTCTTATTCAATTAATCCTCTTGGGTTTTTCATGCTTGTTTTCCATGTGATAGGGTAATTTCCAGATTTCTCCTTCAAAATTACCGAAATACAATTCTGATTTACTGAATTCGTGGGAATGTCCATCGGACCAGAAAAAGCAAAAGGGGGCTTTATAATTTACGGGTCGGCGCACATAAGAATGACTCAGCTCACTGTTTTCAGTTATGTTTTTTGCTTTTTTCCAGGTTTCACCCTGATTGTCTGATTGCCAGATGGCAATTTCGCCACCCACCCCCCAGGCTTGTGGGCCTTTTTCGGTTGGACCGGCAATCATCCAAACATCTTCTGAGATGAACAGGCTGCCCATATCATAATTATGGTCCGATGTGGTCACCATGCTGGTCTGCCATTCTTTTCCATCCCATTTTGTGATGCACCACTCATAGGGTGCACTTCGGGGACCCGGTTCGTGACCATAGCTACGGATATACAGACAAACAGGCTTGCCCTCGGAGTCAAAGCCCATGTCTTTTAAGTACACATTCTTGCTTTGAGATGCATAATCAGCAACCCGGGCAGGGCTTGCATGTTCTTTAAGGGGCAGGAGCAATTCAAGCTTATCAACTGTTGTCCATTTTTTGCCAAAGTCCGTGGATTGAATATAGTATAAATCAGTCCGCCTGTCCACGATTCCATTTGGGTGTCGGTTAAAGAATGTGGCTACGACTTTTCCATCAAAAGAACTACTTACCTGGTAGTGTCCGGATTTCTCCCCCTCATTTACAGGAATGGCGGCCAGCATTTTATCTTCTGTCCAGTTCATCCCGTCCTTGCTTGTCTCAAAATACAACTGGCGGACACCCGTATATTTCGTGAAAAAATGAAAAAAACCAGACTGCGTATGCCAGGGTTGTGGGTAGGTCATCTCTTCTTCCGTGATTTGCAGGAATTTTTCAATATCATAAGGCTTTTCGCTTTTGTATTTAAAACCGGGCCGCGTTCTCCCCCTGCCGCTTATGAAGACCCAGATATAACCTGCATCATCAATCAGTAGGGAAGGATTATCATGCGGATCGTCTATGCCTAGTTTATCATGAACCACAGTAGGTTTCGATACCATAGCTGTCTGATGGTCAAATTCTCCAATCATGCAAAGCAGGTAGGTTTCATCCGCTGTTGTGGTCCCGCCATAGACAAAGTAAGTTTTATCCACCTCTTCCGCATAGATGGCTAAAGGCACATGTTTGGCGGTGTACGTTCCAAGTGCTCCGGAGTATTTATCGCCGTATTCGTATTTTTGATTCAGTTCAAACCAGATCCCTCTGTAGCCATCGATTTTTGCATTTGACAGTCCCTGACAAAGGGCCGTGCCAAATGATAAGTGGATTAAGACAAATATTATATACCTCATATGCTCTTCGATCTGTTGGTGTTGCCTCATGCAGACAGCTGGCCTTAAGTTAAACCAAGTTATGGACTTTTCACTTATCTGATAGCAGGGAAAATTCTTGACAATGGTTTTCTTCTGCAGTAACTTGTCTTCTCATATGAAGTGCGCCCCCTGATGACCACTACATTCAAACTGATCCTGGTGCTGGGAGTATCAGCCGTACTGCTCAGTCAGTGCAATAAGGAAGCCGAAATTGATCCGGATCGTATCCTTAGCTTTGCTGATGCGCGCTTCCTCAACAGGCTGATTTCTGAGGGCGTTGATCTTAATGGAGATGGTATTATTACTGTTGACGAAGCTGAGGCCACTGACACGATAAATGTCAGCGGAGAAGGCATATCAGATATCGGGGGTATTGAAGCATTTGCCAATCTGCTGGCATTTGATTGTAAGGATAACAATGTAAGTCACATGGATTTATCAGCCAATCTCCGCCTGAGATTTCTCGATTGTGAAAGAAACCCCCTGGACGATCTTGATATCTCAAAAAATGCGGGTCTTGAAGAATTGTATTGTGGCAATTGTGGCTTGTCTGCTCTGGATGTATCAAACAACCTGGACTTAATACATCTCAATTGCCACGGCAATCAGCTCTCCTCCCTGGAGGTCTCAAATCTTATACAATTGCAAGTTCTGGATTGCAATTACAATCAACTTACTTCACTGGATGTTTCAGGCTGCCTGGCGCTTTCCTCTTTGGACTGTGGAAGTAATAAACTGAGCACTCTGACTATTTCCAATAATCCTGAATTGACCCGTGTGGATTGTATGGCAAACACCTTGACTCACCTGGATGTTTCCAATGCACCTTCCCTGATGTGGCTGGATTGCGCCTGGAATGAATTGATCTCCCTGGATGTTTCAAATAATCTGAATCTATGGACGCTGAACGTTTTAGACAATAAGCTTTCCACCCTGGATGTTTCAGGCTGTACTTCTCTGAAGCATCTGCAAATCTGGGGAAATCCTGATTTGTATGAAGTCTGCGTATGGATCATGCCTTTTCCCCCCGAAGGTGTATATGTGAACTCAGAAGGGAGTCCCAATGTCTATTTCGACACCTGTGATTAACTTATTTCGATTAGATGCCGAAATGGAGTATATCCCGTAATGTACACACTGTGTCCTTCCTGTTTTGGGAGCATGCCACGCATTTGCGCCCACCTGTGGCTTGCGATACCCGGACCGAATTTTATAAGATCATCTCCCTGTTTGTAGGTTCCCAAAGCACCTTCAAGGAAATAGGAATCCTCCGTATTTTTATCCTTTGAAACACCGGATAATTCACCTCCGGGTCTGAAACTCATTTCACAGGACACGGGGATGTGTTCGGTTCCGTCAATTTGTAACTCAATACTTGCTTTCCCGCCGGATTCCGTAATGCTTACCTGAACATGCAAGGTCTGCGCTTCGCTTAGATCTCTCATCCCCCTGGGCATTTTATGCCAGTCGCCATCTTTCGGCCGGTCCTCTTCAGGAAAAGGTTGAAAGTAGCCGTGTTTTGTGAAGCTTGAAAGTATGACGCTGCTGCCCTCAAGCGCTGTTTCTTCAGCAATAAATTGTCCCAGGCTTCCAAAAAATGCTGCTGCCAGTCGCATGGACTGCATCACAGCTTTGCCCTTCATAAAGGAGAGGAAGGTGGGATTTTTCTCAATGATGGAAATATCCGTATTCCCCCGCCTGATCCTGAATATGCCCGAGTGTTCAAATCTCCTGAAGTAGTTATGCGGTATTTTTGATGGAGAGATCAGATCCTCCTCAAAAACCGGGTCCTCCAGCAGCTCTGGCAGCTGGCCCACAATACGCTCAGGCATTTGTGTTTCGATCAAAGAACATACCGCGGAAAACACCGGGTTGCTGTCTTTTATGGCGAAATACCTGTATGAATAATAATAATGATTCACATACCCTGTACGGGCCGCATCCTGTCTTCCCGATGCATCGGTCAGCACCTCTCCTCCGGGCTGGATGTAGTATAAGGTCATCTCCAGGTTCTTCCTGACCACATCATACAGTTCCGGTCTGTTTAAGAGTCGCCCGATGGTCAGGAACATGTTGTTGCATACCGGGGAATAGATACTCACACTTTTCTCCGTATACTGACCGTCCGGGTCCATGTCAATGCCTTCACCCAGCCACTCATCTATTCGATCGATATACTTTTGTGAGGGAAAAAAGGCGTTCAATCTGGCCAGAGCGGCGCAGACCACCCAACGATGATTGGGCGTATGTATTCCTCCAGTAAGAAAGCATTTGCCCGCATTGCGAAAGAAGCTGCTCATTTTCTGCAGCAAGCTCTCCAGGCCCGGGCGTTCAAGACGTTTTAGTAGCACGTAAACCGGACTGAGATAATTTACGATAAATGCCGTATCCGGCGTGGAATGAAAGTTTGTGGTGTGCAGGTCGATGGTCCCGTCTTCATATTGCACATGGAGCAGGCAGGTGATCGCTCTTTCCATGGGTTTTTTCAGTGACCCGGAAAGATAATACCCGGAGAGGGGAGAGGCATAAGATGCGCCAAGGATCTCCAGGAAAGCACTGGTAGAATGTGCATTTGGTATATCATAAGCATTGATTACACCCCCGTCCCATCGATCGCCCGGCTTATCAAGCTGGCGGGAAAGTTGGACTTCTATCTTTTCATCATTTAACTCGGTGAGTTTTTGAATGATCCCGTCTGCACTGCTTGTTATATTTCCCTGAAATGCAAGTGCCGGCCGCAGTGATAGAGCCGCAACTGTTAAGGCGCTTTGCTTGATAAATGTTCTTCTTGGTTTATGCATTGTATGGAATTCAATCTGTATTGATTATTTTATTTCCCAGACTTCGATGTTTTTGTACCTGGCATTGCGCGTATACATATGGCGAAAGCCAATCCTGCCTGACTCACATGGTGGAAAAACAGATGCATCCCATTTGCAAATCAATTGTTCTGAAGCAAGCTGATTGTTTTGTATATGCATTTCAATTTGATTGTTATGCCTGAAAACCTGTATGTGGTAGCTTACACCAGGTTTAAACAGGCCTGTTTTATAATGATCTCCGGGAACATCAGTCCCTTCCAGGCCTTTATCGTTTGGATTGTATCTGCGTAATCGAATATAGTCATTGTTGATGGAATCGTTTGAGTAGGGAAATGCTGCATAACTTATATGATAGGTATGCATATTGTTAAAGTAGGTGCGCATATGCGGAACTACTCTTTTATCATTCCACAGGGCAATATCAGCCGGATAATCAGCATCCCCTTTACCGCTAGCATGGAAGTACAAAATGTTTACAACCCTACTTGTTGTGTCTGTTCGGGTGTAATCGTATTCGATGCAAATATTGCCCTGAAAGCTTTGTTTTGTCCATAGAACGGCATGACAGGTATCATTCCCGCGTTCTGGTCCGGCTACAAGTTCCATCCCCTGTTGGGTATTTATCACCTGTGCCCTTTGTCCATCGAGCATCCATTGGTCCTGCCAGCTACCGGTTCCGGGATCTTCGAATAAGAGTTTGGACTTCTCCCATGGCAGGTCCTGGACCCTTTTATTCTGACAGGCTATTGTAGAGAAGAACAGACAAGCTGTTAAAGCGTAGAATACAGTTTTTCTCATTTTATTTGGTTTATAACATAAACTACTTTATATTTGAATCGTGATTTATATAAAGGTATAAAAATGAAATAAGTAAGAAACAAATGGAAAAAACTGATTTTACACCAGAACAAAGTCTATTGTTAATAACGAAGACAATAGAAGAGACCAAAGATCGATTCAAGGAATATGGCAGCGTCTTTATATTTTGGGGCGCCCTGACAGTGTTCGTATTTGGGAGCCAGCTTATTCTTTCACTCCTGGAATTATACAAGTTTACAATGCTCCCGGTTTATCTATTTCCGGTAGGAGGGATTATAACAGGCATTTGGGCCTGGAGGGACCACCTTAAGGAAAACAAGCCAAAAACATTTATAGGGAACGTTTTACAAAACATCGGCTGGATTATTGGAATGAACCTGATGATCATGGGCTTTCTCTTTGGGGATAAACTTGGAGAGGCCATGGGCCCGGTATTTATAATTTTACTGGCCCTGATGATCATTGTCAGCGGATTATCTATAAAATTCAAGCCTCTTATCATTGGAGGAGCATTGGCGAATCTGATAGGACTGGGATCTTTCCTTATAGATAGTGACTATCATGGATTTAGTTTGATGTTAGGAGCTGTGGTAGGAATGATTATTCCAGGAATATTACTTAATATAGCCCGGAGAAAAGACAATGTTTAAAGATTTAGACCCCATATTACACTCGCAACTGCGTTTATCCATTGTATCGATTTTGATGTCGGTTGAAGAGGCTAATTTTAGCTACATTAAGGATGAAACTCAGGCTACATCGGGAAACCTGAGTATTCAAATTAAGAAGTTGCAGGAGGCCGGATATATCAAAGTGAAGAAATCCTTTGTAAATAACTATCCGAATACCTCTTTATCAATTACCAGAAAAGGAATTGAAGCTTTTGAGAACTATGTCAACAATTTGAAAAATTACATACATCCCAAATAGTTTCTTTCTTATTCTCTGGCCTCAAAAACTTCAATTTCAGAGATTCCCAGTCTCTTACCGGGAACAAGCGTAGTCGCCGTAGAAATGTCAGCACTTCCCTTTGTAATGGTAAACTTCACCCAGCGTACCTTTTTTGGAGGGAAGCTAATCTCTGCCGGACTATCATACATTCTTATCTTATCGATGATTATTTCCTCATCCCATTCCAGTTTCAGCATGGCTCCTTCGCCTTCGTGGGATATCCACTCAGTGGACTCCTGTTTATTTTCCACATCAATGACTCCATCCACTGCCGCTTCGGGCCTGCTGGCGGTTTCGTGTGAGGTGGCCCAGATTTTGCCAGGGGAGCAATGTTCCTTTGATCGTGCCCGAGCTCCTCAAAAGCTTGATCTTTCAAAACAAAAGCAAGTTCATGCATGGATGCAGCATAACGGCATTGATGCGGATTGATGTTCCGGACGCTGTAATTGCATGCAACAGTCATCCATGCACTGCTTCCATCCTCATCAATTGCATTGGTCCAGTAGGGATTTTTCCAGTTGGGCTCCGTGTTGGCAGTATAGTGATTCCAGTTCTTCGAATACCTGAAACCATTGAAATAGCCATCGTGATTGTAGGCATTATAGGTGCCGATAAAAAAGGTGCCATCGGTCCAGCAGGAGTAAAGCTTCCCATCCCCTCCCGATTGCAGGTACCAGGTATCGGCACCGGTGTAGTTGGCATACCGGCCTGTGAACTTTACTTTCAGGATATCATCGGACCGTTCAAAAGGGCAGTCTTCGGGGATAGGATTTTCCCACTCGTAATAGTCGTAAACGGGATTGATTGCGGGATCCGCTTTATCCCCTTCACGTAAGGCATTGTCCGTTAACTGCGCATATAACAAACCATTAAGAACCAGGGAAAAAACGAGGACTAATAAGGAGGTTTTCATATCATTTGCAGGGGATCCGATCTTTTTTCTGAATTCACCGGGTTTCACGATACTGTTTATTTTGCTATTATTTTATATTTACCTGATTCTATCGGAAAAGTACCTTCATTGATCTCAATATCCACGAGTTCCTGGTGCTCCAGATTGATTACTTCCAGGGCTGAATTCTGGTACGCATCCGGAAGGATGATTTTTGCTGAACTTGTTTCAGGAAGCTCAATTCTCCAGGAGAAAGAGCTTTCATCCCGTACCCAATCCGAAACAATCAGACCCGCTGGAGACTTGAATGAGCACTTAATCCATTTGATATCTCCCACGGGTTTCGGAGCAAGGATGATTTGCCTGTACCCTGTGGAATGGTCGGCCTGATAGATACCTGCCAATCCGGAATAGAACCACTCCATCAAATGTCCCAGCATCATATGCAGATTTGATACATTGGGAAGGGCTGCCCAGCTTTCGGTTAATGAAGTGGCTCCCTTTTTAATCTGCAGGCCATAACCCGGTTTGTCGCTTCGATTATTCATTTTGTAGAGCATATCGGACCTGCCATTTTCACTCAATACCCTGACCAGAAAATGATAACCGATATCACCTGCTGTCAGGGCATAATCATTACTTTCAATGGATTTAATTAGATTAGAAAACACCTTCTCCCTATCCTCTTCAGGCAGGATGCCGGTATACAGGGACATGGCATAGGATGTCTGGCTTCCGGTACTGACCATTCCCGTTTCAGGCTCATAGAATTTCTTCAGGAAGGCCTTGCTGACTTCGCTGGCCCTCTTTTCATATTTGTCAGAATCAGCATCTTCATGGAGAAGTCCGGCGACTTTGCTCAACAACATTAAATCGTAATAATAAATGGATGTGGCCGTAAGGGCCCTGGGAGTTAATTGTGCCTCACCCGGATGCTTTGGCCCCAGATCATACCAGTCGCCCAATCCGTGATAGAGCATGTTGTTTTTTGATTTACTGTGGAGATAATCCACATAGCTCCGCATCATGGGATATGCCCTTTTCAGTACCTCCCGATCTCCATACCACCTGTACAAGAGCCAGGGGATGATGAGGGATGCACTTCCCCATTCGGGCGAATCACGGAAGCCTCCTTCAAAGGGAACATATTCCGGTGCAATATCCGGTACCAGCCCATTTTCGAGTTGAGAGTCCATCATATCATCCACAATTTTGCTGTAGAAAGTGTGTATGTCATAATTATAATGCATGGATGGACCGATCAGATAGGTTTGCTCCAGCCATCCGAGTTTTTCACGATGGGGGCAATCGGTGGCCACACTGGCCATATTGCTTTTTATGCTCCAGTTAATTAAATCGAATATCTGGTTAAACAGGGTATCTGAACAAGTGAAAGTACCCACCACAGGGGCAGAGTTACGCGTATGAAGCAATTTCAGTTCAACTATTTCAGTTTCTGAGGATTGGTGTTCTGGTTCTAGAATTTCAACATCGGCATATCTGAACCCATAGTAGGTAAATCTTGGCTGCCACATCTCTACACCTTCTCCCTTTAGCGTATAGTTGAATTCGTAGGGGCCACCCCCGCTTTGCTGGGTGATATTGCCTTCTGCATTAAGCAATTCGTCGGGACGGATTCTGATTTGTGCGCCCCGGTTCCCCTTTACCTTCAAGGCTATTATTCCCGAGGCGTTCTGGCCAAAATCATAGATCGTTCTTTCCGATTTTGATTTTGATATGTCGATGGCTTGAAACTCATCCATGATTTTCAAAGGATAATCTTCTTCCGGGACGAGCTTTTGGGTCGATTCGTCCGGCAAAAGAGCTTCCTGCCAGCTTGTATCATCAAATCCATAGCTGCACCATCCGTCCTGTTCAAGCCTGGCATCATAATCCTCTCCCCCGAAGATGCTGCTGAAGGTAATGGGGGAGGGGCTTACTTTACAATCGGCACCGGACACTACATTTTTAACACTGCCGTTTTTCATGGTAATCCGGATATTGAAAATCAGCTTCGGGTAGCCATAAGCCACCACCAGTTTGCGATAACGTTCCCGGTTCACGTTATAAAATCCATTTCCCACAATCACACCAATGGCATTGCCGCCTTTTTTCAGCTCTTCTGTGATGTCGAAGCTGTTATACAGGATCCGCTTCTGATAATAGGTCCACCCGGGTGAAAGAAAGCGGTCCCCGATTTGTTCGCCATTGATGTAGAGTTCATAATGTCCCAGACCACTGATATGAATGCTTGCACTTTCGATGCTGTCCTCCAGCGTGAAATCTTTGCGAAACAAGGGAACCACAGATCTCTTCAGACCTTTTGCACCCAGATGATCTCCGGAACCATGCACTCCCGGAATAATTTGCATGCTTTCCTCAAGTTTTTCATAGGCAATCCATTTCGCATCGGACCAGGTATCAGAAGATGCCGAAGATGGAGGAGGGGATGCAGAATCTTTATTTGTACAACTGATTAATAGAATGGCTATCAGGAGGAGGACCAATGCTTTTCTCATATCTTGTTTCTTTTACTCTTCATAGATTTATTGATCGCATAATTGCCTGTCTTTTCCTTCCATCATCCTTTTTTCGGATTACTTGAGATTAATGCACCTTTACCATCAAAACCATTCCCGGAACAGAGATATCCCCTTCATCGTTTTCCATGGTGCCTGTTTCTTCAATCAACTGGCCTGATATCAGTATTTCATTCTTATGGATGTTTACTTTGTCAGTAATATCCAAAGCTGATTTAGAGAGAAGGTCCTGAGCCAGCACAGTCACATCTGCTGGCAGCTCATTTTTGAACTCCAGACAAAGGGTTTCATAATAGCCAAATATTCCAATGCAGGTATTGGCAGTGACCTCTTTCAGGGCTACCTCAGCCCTGGGTTCCATCCAGCTCTTATCAGGACTCACTCTGCCTTCTGTCGCTATGGCAATAGCACCGTTTGGAAATTTCGATGCCATCACATAAGGAGCTATTCCAGAGTTGTTTACCTCAGGCAAGGCAATATTCCGCGCCATGACGGCCGGAGCACTCTGTCTTACCATTTTCCCGTGAGAAGGTTTGTACCAGGTGTGATTCACCTCAAACATGATGCTGTCAATCAGATAATTTGAGGAATGCCGGTAATCCCCGTAACCTGCTGCCATGGGAGGGGCAATTCTCTGCCATCGAGCCAGCCTGTCCATTTCATTCAGCCGCTTATCAACCTGGCGGTCCCCGGCAATCTGCAGATGTAGATCCTTTCCTTTATATAGCCGGGGGGTATTCATGGGGTGTCTTTTGACGGCCACCACCAGCCCCAGGGCAGCTGCAACATTACAATCGTCCTGGATGTTGAGCAAGGCTTTATATTCTTGATTACCTGCTGTTTGATCAAGAATGTCATGGACCCGCTGCATGGTGGTTGTACTCACCAGCAAAGGTGCAGCATCATAGGTTCTGAAAACGTCCGTATGTTTAATTACGTTTAATGAGGCCTCTGCCTTCGTTACATCCTGCTGCTTACTATAAACAGAGGAGTAATACTCGAGTCCGGGTTCATCCCACTTTGGATTTAATGGCCCGGTACCGGTGATATGCTCAAGCGTTAAGCCTGGATATATATCTTCTTTGAGTTCCGATGCATAAAAATGCCTGGTGTCGCCCCCGTCAATCTTCCAGTATTCTATTCCGGCATACTTGCTCCATTCCACAAGTTTTGTCATATAAGCTCTGCCAGGATTTCCCCTGAACCATAAGCCCAGCCCTTTCCACCCAAGGGCTTTAATATCCGTGTTCATTTGTTTTAACCTGTCCATGGGTTCCAGACTGGCATATCGAGGGTAATCAAGGGTATCCAGGATGCCTGTAAAAAAGGTATTCTCTTCAATACGCTTATCCTGCCAACCATGATCAATCAAGAAGTAATAATCACTTCTGGTTTTTGGAAGCATGAGAACCGCCATTCCCTCATCGCCAAAGGTCGTTTCTTCGGTCAGCTGATCTCTGGCAGCAGGATTCGTGAATACCGTACCGGCATCGGGATTTGTTACCTCTTCGCCTTTATTAATCAGATAGTTCTGCCAGTACCATGTACACCAGTAGTTTGGAGCCGGGCCAGGCTGGTCGGGCACCAGCGTTCTGATTTTTTCACTCTTACTGCATCCCGCTAGCAGGATGGCCAGTAAAATACATATCAGATTGATTCTCATTTTTGAGCTTGCTTGATTTTTTAAAAGGTTGAGATATATTCTGATAAACCCTGTATGCCGGTATAGGATATCAGGAGAGAGAATAGCAGGGCTGTAAAAAGAGCAATATTCAATAGAAGACTGGCTTTGTGTTCTCCCATAAGTGATTTCTTATTGATTAAAACGATGATCCCACCAATGACTATGGGTAAAATAAATACATTGGCAACCTGCGTTGCAATCTGGGCCATAATGGGATTTGCTCCCAGAATCGGAACAATTAAGCCGATTAAACAAGCCACCGCTGTTAATGATTTGAAGGTGGATGATTGCGTATCCATTTTGCCTTGTTTATAATCTCCGATCAACAGAGGCAGGATCATTAATATGGGGAATATGGACGAAAGCCCGGCACTCATTGCTCCAAACATAAAAAGGGCCACTGCAAATTTGCCGGCAACAGGCTCAAGTGCATAAACCATATCTAAAACCTTTGTTACTGCTTTTCCATTGTGAAAGAGGGCCCCTGTCGCAGCAATCATGATTGTCGCACTGATGAAAAACAAAAGTATCGCCGAAATCAATGCATCTTTTCTTTGTTCTTTCAAATGATCCTTGTTCCATCCCTTTTCCTTTACTATCAAAGGCCTTACAATAAAGGTCGGAGCTGCCATGGTGGTGCCCACAAAAGCTGCTACCATCAGATTTCCGCCTGCGGGAATACTTGGAATAAATCCCCTGGCTATTTCTGCAGGCGAAGGCAGAACAATGAACATGGAAAGAATAAAAGAAAGGCCCATGAGGGTCACAAATATCACCAGGATCTTCTCAAAGAAGGAGTATTTTCCCACCAGCAAAAAGGCATACATAATGATAATAAGGGTGATGGCAATTCCCAGAACAGCCCAGTAATTAACTTCACTCAATCCCGGGAAAAACATTCTGCTTACTTCATATATGGCATTGCTGGTTAAGCCCAGGATGCCGGAAAGTGAACTCCATTGACCCAATACGACTCCAACGATGGTTAAAATGGCCCATAGTTTTCCCCACCTTAGTTTCGTCCTGAAGCTTTGGACTGCAGTATTTCCGGTTACAGCAGCATAGCGGCCATAGGACTCCATTAATATCCAGGCAAAAAACGCACTTAAGAAAAGAACCCATAGGAGCTGCAAGCCGTATTGGCTCCCGGACTTTATCATCGATGTAACACTCCCGGTCCCAATGGTGTATCCAATGCAAAAAATGCCGGGCCCGACAGAAAGTAAAAGAAGCCACAATCTCTTGAAAATATTACTTCTCCCGGTTTTCATGAATATCTGCCTTATTATAAGCGATCCGCTACTGCCGGTAATTCACTTAGGCCGGTGCTGGGTTTATCAAGATAAAAATAGGAGGTGGCCGAGTAATCATCTATGCGATAAAAGTTGACCCAGCCCTGCGGAAAATCTTCATCAAAGATATCCTTTGGATCATCCAGAAGACGCCTGAAACCACCTGGATATGCCAGAGAAACAGGCTTTAACTTCACATCATTTTTCAGAAGAGTCCGGACCTCGTCCCGCATTCCGCCACCGATTTGTTGTATGGTGGCCCTGAAGTTCTGGTGAAATCCAATGACATCAGGAATATGAAATCGATAAAAGGCATATTTCTTAGCGCTGTTGTCAGCCATGGTGCATCCCTGGTACAGGTTGGTGTATTCTCCCTGTCCCCATGCGGTTCCTATGTAATCCTCTGTACCTGTCCCGTTTATTGTAGGATACTTTTCATCGTTGTCTATATACATTTTTACTTCACCTTCTCCCCACCAGGTATTGCCATAGGCAGAATCAGCATTCACTCCCATATTCACTCCCAGAAACCTTCCGCTTCCTTCGATCTCCGGTAAAAATTCAAAATCCACTCCCAGTTCTGAAGTCTTATGACGAGTCCAGAACGCGTGAAAATACAGTGTATTCTCTTCCAGTTTGTCCAGTCGCATAAAGTCAATATCAAAGAATACTTCAGGAATATCTTTGGGACTTTCGTTGGTGATCACCACTTTGGCAGACTTGTGAAAGGGCATTGGAATCATGCAATTAAATGAACGGCCTTCCGGATTGGAAAAAAGCGCAGATTCAAATTTTACTACCTCAGATAAGCCATAGCCAAAGAAATCACCAAAGGGCACGTCCACAGCAGGTTTGGCTTCTCCATCCCAGTAAATACGCAGGCGAATGGATCTCATCATTTCGGGGGAGCGATCCCGCACCGTAAACCACATCCGCTGGATGATTCCCGGGCCTTCCACCTCCAATAAAACTTTTGACTGCGCACTTTTCAGACCCTCAAATGCATTTCCCTTGGCCGAATTATTTGTTTTTCCGCCCTCACCTTTCATACCATTCAGATTCTCGAATGAACTCAGGCTGCTGCTATTAAAATTCTCGGGAAGCGTATACAGATTTTGGGCAAAGGCACCCTTAATCAGTAATAAGCTGATTGCTAGGATAAAATACTTTTTCATAGATGATGCTTATGTTTGCTAATGCTGTAATAAAAGGTAGTTGTTTTTCACTTCCTGCACCAATCAAGAGCTTCGTTTAAGGCGGAAAACACTTTTGTTTCCCAACTACTATCTTTCATAAAATCGATATATAACAGAGCTTCTCTCCTGATGTGTTCATCCTGAACAACTATGGCCAGTTTGATTTTAGCATTCCATCTTGATGCTGATTTATCCAGAGCTGAAATTGCTGCAATATCATTTTTTGTTACATTCAGACTATTAACTTCCAGCATGTTGTAACATATGTATTGTGTCAAATCAAATCTTGAATCACCGTAAATCTTTCCATCCAAATAGTATAAGTCATCGAATATGATATCTCCTTCTAAAATAAGAAGAGGATTATTTCCCTCCCATTCAACTGTAAAGCCCATTTCTGAGAATTAAAACATTTTAATCATATTGGATTTTGCTTAAGGTAAAGCTATACATTTTTTAGTTTGTGGGATTGAAATGTGAATTGCAAATGCACAATACAAGATGCTGTAGCCGCTTATTCAATTATAGTCTTGTATAATTCATCTTCAAAATCTTCTTTTTTCATTTGATTGGAAATTATTGCACTTTTCTCTTTGAAACTTTCATTGTTAAGCAATTCCAAAACTTTAGGTTCGAGATTCTTATTTGTTATTCTGCCGATTTTAATCCCTTTTGGTCCAACTCCTAAATCAGAAGTAATAGTATCCCAGACAAACTGGTCCATAAAATGCGGAATTATCATTGTTGCACACCCATGTTTTAGTGCTAAGTGTGTGGTTCCTGCACCGCCGTGTTGAATTACAGCATACATTTTTGGAAAAAGCCAATCATAAGAAACATTCGACACAAAGTAAATCAGTTCTGAATTGAATTTATCGGGCTTGACTAAGCCTCCGGAGGCTGTATTTAGGATGGCCGGTATTTTATTTCGTTCAAGAATTTCAAGAATTATTCTGGTTTTCCGTTCAGGTTCAGGATTAGGCATTGAGCCGAAAGTGATAAACAATAGTTTTTCATGCTTCTCAATGAATTCTGATAGTTTTTTTTCGGGTTTCCAATCTGTTTTTCTCTTCAATTCCTGATGTCCCAGAACTTTAATATTACTTTCCCAGTTTCCTGGTCGTGGGAATAAACCTGGTGAAATTGTATAAATAAATTTCCTGCTTTGAATCAGGCTTTTGAGCTCCCGTCGTGTAATTTTATCTTTGATTTTCAGCCATTTTTTTGCAACCAGAGTTGCTGTAACAACTCCAAAGTCAGAAATTTTGAATGTAATTTTATTCAGGAAATCCCCGTAATTTCTTCCGAAAAAATATGTATGTCCTTTTATATAATGTAGATATGCGAAAGGGGATATAAAAATGGTTTTTCCTCGGTTATTATATTCCCATACTAATGGATAAACATTCTTAGAATGGTATAATATTCGATCTGGTTTTTCCAGTTTTACAAGTTCGTACAGCTTGATTTCTTTTTCTTGCGGAATTTTCAGACTTTGAGCAAGTCTCATCAGTTTGATATAGGCAAAGAATTTCTTAATTCCGGAGCCTCCCATAACTGTTCTATTGGCATCGCTTTCAAGAGCTTCATCATTTTTTCTTCCCAAAGACGCAAATACTATATCATAACTTTCTGTCAATTCTCTAAATTGTTCAGAGAATGCACAGATGACCTGATGTCCTTTTTCTTTTAGCATTATTCCGATTGCTAAAAAAGGTTCAATATCTCCTCGTGTTCCGATTGATGTTAAAATTATTTTCATTGGCTGCTTCATTAATTGGCTACGAGGGTTTGGGCAAATGCTGGTATTTGGCACATGTTACTCCGCCGGGCTTGTTTTAAAATAATAAACGATTCAATTCTTTCTTTAGAAGTTCCACTGTGTGAGGCCTGGGAGCATCCTTCGAAACAATATTGCCTTCTTTATCAATAATGGCATAATGAGGTATTCCACCAATTCCAAAAAACTCGCGCAGTTCTGAATACTGATTCCCTTTCAACAATAGGTGCTCACCGGTCAATCCCTCGTTTGCAATTGTAGCTTTCCAGGAATCTTCATTACAGTTACTGGCTAAGAAAAGGAATATAACATCTTCATTTTTAAAGTATTCCTGATTCTGCTTTGAGTATTCCATCTCTCTCATGCATGGACTACACCAGGGAGCCCAGAAATCCATGTAAATCACCTTGCCCTGGTAGGGTTCTATAATTGATTTCAGCACATCAGAATCAATATTTGCAAATGATGTAACAATATTTGCTCCAGGCGTATTCAGAGTTTGAAGATATTGATGAGCAGTTTTATATTCCTCGCTAAGAATTGCATTGAATGATGTATTCCTTATCAATGCAGGGTTGAAATATTTGTCGAAAAACCCAATATCTTTCACCTTCAGATAGGAATAGAAGTATTTGGTATAAAATAATTCTTTTACAAACCCTTCTGTATTTTCATCTATCATGTCCATTTGTAACTCTACTCCGGATGTGGTATCCTGTTGATCGAAGTATCCTTGAACCTTTTCAACCAATTCTGTTGAGTTCATGAACGTATATTGATAGTAGGCCTCAAGAAACTGAGTTCTGTAATCAGAAAATAATCTAAAGTCCCAGAGGTCTTTGTCATCTAAAAATGAGAAGTAGGATATTGGTAACTTAAAATCACCTACCTGGATGCCTTTCCCATAGGCTTTTACATAAATGTATAATATCAAATCATACCATGTTTCACTCTTCAGAATATTAGTTGCCCATAGGTCAAATTGAGGGCTTGTAATATTCTCAGTCTTATAAGATTTGAATATCTTGAAATACTCTTCCTCTCTTTTATCAAGGTGTTCCCTGTATGCCAGAGGTGAGAGTTCATAGATTGAATCTTTGAATTCCTTAGCTCCATAAGTGTAACGTGGAAGCTCTTTGATGAATTCATGAAGCATATTATTAAGTTCTCCGGAAGTCCCCTGAACATCTATAATGTTGGAGTATTTGATTGTTAGTTTCAGACTATCACCTGGATAACAATATATTGAACCAAACTTAGAAGTGATCTCCTGTGGAAATCTAATGATGGTCTCTATTCTGAATGATCCATCATCTTCAATAGGAATATCTGTAGCTGTATGATTTTTAAGTTCATTCAGGACATCTCTGAAAGTGAACTCTGCTTTTTCATAAAACCCATCGTAATCAACAAATTCGCCAACAATAATCGTTCTTACCTCATCTTCAGAACTATCCGAACTGGAACTGCAGCCGAGAAGGATGATCAAGAAAATGAAGATAATAACCGATTCTGGTTTTGCCATATTACTATTTTGAAGTCTCAGGTTTAAAATAGCCTTCCAATTCACCTAGCGTATTTTTCGAAGTTAAAAGGTCTTTAACGAGTTTGCCTTTTTCTAAAATCACAATGCGGTCGCTTACTTCGGCAATGTGATTTAAATCGTGGCTGGAAATTAACATAGTCAGGTGAGCTTTAAGCTGCAGGTCTTTAAGCAAGCTTTTAAGACGAATCTGAGAGGAAGGATCCAGGTTGGCAAATGGCTCATCCAATATCAGAACTTCTGGTTGGCTAATAATAGCGCCAAACAGGCCAATCTTCTTCTGGTTCCCTTTCGAGAAATCGCGGATGTATTTGTTCTTATTCAGAATTTCGTCGCCAAAGAAATCGGCAAAATCATCATAAAAGACATGTAATTCGTCTTTGGTAACGCCATTAATATCAGCAATAAAACTGAAGTATTCTTCAGGTTTTAAAAAGTCAATTAGAAAGCCTTCGTCTAAAAACGAGCCGGTGTATTTTTTCCATTGGCTGTCTTTGTTAACAGCAATGTCCTTGCTCAGTACCTGGCCCTGGTCTGCTTTAATCAAATCTAAAACAAGTCTGAAGAGTGTGGTTTTTCCAGCGCCATTGTTCCCGACCAAACCAAAGGATTGACCCTGTGGAATTTCTAATTGCTCTATATCTAAGACTTTTACTCCGTTATATGCTTTGCCCAGCTTATCTATTTGAATCATGATGCTATGTTCTTTTATCTTACTTATTTCTAAAACCTTCCGACATAAGGTAGCGCCTACTAATAAAACGCCTGGTAATCAAATCCAGAAGCTTTTCTCGGAATAATAAACCCAGAATGCCAAGAGCTCCTATGAGGGCAAAGCCAATATTAGCCTGTCCGAATGCACGAAAGGGTAAATGGATTAAAATGGGAAGTACCAACAGGGGTATCATTAGAACAAAATGCTGTCCGCCTACACCCTGATAGTTAAACATAGAGCCTTTAGAAAGATCCATGTGTTTATTGTTATTCGTTGCGAAGTAGAGTAACAAAAGGCTGTTGACACCAATGTTGAACAAAAAGCAAACACTATTGATGATTAGAATCTCAATCCCGAAATAGACATAAAATGTAGATAAAAGAAAGATGATGGTGCTTGTAGAAAGCATCAGAAAGTATTTGGCTTTTATGTAATCTTTATAGGTATTGTTTGCAGTGAGCATTAAATCGAAATGTCCTGATTCCCAGGCAAAGAAATATAAACCAAAGCTCATCATAAAACCTCCGGATATGAATAGTCCTATGAAGATTAGAAAACCATTCATTTCGAGATAAGAAGGTTTGGTATAGAAGAATAGGCCATACAATAAGAATAGAGGTGCCATAAACAGCATGGTTCTGGTTCGCTTATTCCTGACGCACATTTTTAGTTCGAGCAAGGCAAAGGTTCCAATCTTCCCGAAACGATCTAAATAGGTAAGATTTTCCAGGCTGCTTCGTTGATTAGAATCACCTTTACCAAAATCTTCTAAAGAGAAATGTTTGTAGAGCAATTGGAAATTGAGGTAGTAAGCTATTGCAAATATGGAGATCCCTGCCAATAGCCACAGCGGATTCTGTATCACTTTCATAAATACATTCGAAGAAATGCCCTGGAAATTAACGATCTTAAACTGATCTAATAAAAGGAAACCCGCCACAGAAGCCAGGAAGATGTAGAATATATATTCGTGCTTTATCTGTACTCTTTTTATGTAAATAGATATATAATTAACGAATAAATCACCAATAATTACGATAGCAACTATCATCCAGAATGTGTAAGCATCCAGGTGTTCGTGCAAGCCGGTTGATATGGCTAAAGCAAAACTAAGGGGGAGGATATTAAGGCCGTTAAACAAAGGCTTGGTGAGGATAAAGTTAACGAGCTTATTTTTCTTAATGGGTAAGTTAAGATAGGGTGTTACCATAAAGGTTGGCAGTTTCTGCAACATATAGCGGATCACAAGAATGGCCAGAAAGAAATATAATACGTAGCGCGATAAATCGGCAACAGGATCTTTCGAATTTTCGGCAAGTTCGGAGCCGAGGTAGAAGCCTCCTCCAAGCAATTCAAGGAATAAAATAAGAAAGATAAATCCCATAAAGATTTTAATTCCAACACTTTTGGAGGCCGCCACAGATCGAGTAGCAGCTTTCCATTGATGGGATAGTAATGTGAAATTTTTCATAAATGCCAGTTAAAGTAGATCTGTATTGATATTTATTTAAACAATATATCATACTCCCTAATTTAGTTTATACTTGGAAACTGACCTAACTTAATTTATAAAAACTGTTCTGGGTATTAGGGAACTAGAACACATACGAACAGCGCTACTATTAAAACCCGAATTTCACATCATCCATAAGGGTGGTATCCTTGCCGTGCTTGAAACTGTAGAGATCAGCGGGCCTTCTTTTACCGGAGCTGTCAAGACCCACCTTCTTCAGCAGTCCGGTCGAGAGAATCTTCCTTCGGAAATTGGGTCGGTCAATCTTCCTGTCCAGGATGGATTCCACCAGGGCCAGCAGCTCGGGCAGGGTGAAGCGGGGAGGCAGCAGATTGGATGCCACAGGCGTATAGGGCATTTCTTTCCTCAGGAATTCCATGGCACTGCAGATCATACCCTCATGATCCATAATCAGTTTCCCTGCCTGGTCCAAATCCAGCCAGCGGGCCGAATCATAAAACTCGATAGGCTTCAGCTCAATGGTGCTGTAATCAACCAGGGCGATGTAGCCCAGGCTGACATGGCGTTTGGATATCCAGTTAAACAGCAACTGATCGGAATCTGATTCCAGATCCATCATTCCGGACAGCTCCTCAGCAAAAGACCGGGAGGCCTTACCGAATATGGCAAACTGTTTGAAGAGCACATCCTCCAGTCCCGTGCTTTCCCGGACGATCCGATGAACAGCCTCAGTCAGATCTTCCTTCTGATGAACATAGCCGCCGGGAATGGCCAGGAGGGTATTTTTCCCCAGGCTCACCTCATTTACAACCACCTGGAGTTTTCTCTGGTGGTAAGCAAGAATGACGCAATTAAGCGATAGCTGTGGAATGTATTCACCTTCCAGTGTCCCGAAATAATCCCTGATGTTTTCCAGCATTTTTTATATCACTATTAGGTATATATCCGAAATATAATATATATTTGAGTCAAAATGACCCATATAACCCAAAAGTTATGAAAAAAGCATTGAAAGTCCTCCTGAAAGTCCTCCTGTCCATCGTGGGCCTGGTGGTGATCCTTGCCCTGGTAGCAGGACTCTGGTTCAGAAACAACATCATCCACAGCGATAAGGGGGACCGCTACAAAGGTCCTTCCATTGAGGAACTCAGCGAGAATGGCCATAGCTTTATGGACCTGAACCGTAACGGGAAGCTGGATGTTTATGAAGATGTACGTGCAAGCCTGGACGACAGGGCAGAGGACCTGCTTTCGCAGCTGACCATGGAAGAGAAGATCCGCCTGCTCAAGGGGACTGGTTTTAAATCAGGCATCGGTATTGGAAAACCCGATGAGAGCCTGGGCGGAGCAGCCAGTGCTGTGGGCACCACGGTCTCCATTTCGCGCCTGGGAATCCCCATCCTGTATTTTTCCGACGGTCCGGCCGGAATAAGGATACAGCCCATCGGAGGCAAGGATGCTCTTCCTTACTTCTGCACCGCCTTTCCCATCGGCACCCTGCTGGCCTCCACCTGGGACACCGATCTGGTGGAAGAAGTGGGTACGGCCATGGGTAATGAGGCAAAGGAATACGGCATAGACGTTATCCTGGGTCCGGGAGCCAACATTCACCGGAATCCCCTGTGCGGAAGAAACTTTGAGTACTATTCGGAGGATCCCGTGCTGTCGGGAGAGATCGGGGCCGCCATGGTGAACGGCATCGAATCCAATGGGGTCGGAGCCTCCGTAAAGCATTTCGTGGCCAACAACCAGGAGTCAGACCGCTTTATCAACGATTCGCAGGTTCCGGAAAGGGCGCTCAGGGAGATCTACCTGAAAGGATTTGAGATCATCGTAAAGAAATCCCAGCCCTGGACCATCATGTCTTCCTATAACCGGGTGAACGGCACCTTTGTTCCTGAAAGCCGTGACCTGCTTACCGACATCATGCGGGGTGAATGGGGATATGAGGGGATCGTCGAGACCGACTGGCTTGGAGGAGACAATCCACCAGCCATGATTTCGGCAGGAAACGATCTTCTGATGCCCGGTACCGGGGGACAGTACAAGGCCCTGAAAAAAGCGGCCAAAAACGGCGATCTGCCCGAAGAAGATATCGATACATCCGTCAGGCGCATCCTGAAGATCCTCCTGGATTCGCAAAAAATGAAGGGCTATGCCTACAGCAATGATCCGGACCTGGATGCGCATGCACAGGTTACCCGGCAATCGGCCTCGGAGGGAATGATCCTGCTGAAGAATGAGGCTGCGCTTCCCCTGGAAGCAGGCAGCAACATTGCGCTTTTTGGCAACGCTTCTTATGATTTAATCCCGGGAGGAACCGGATCCGGTGATGTGAATGAAGCCTATACCATATCCCTTGAAGAAGGCCTGGTGAATGCAAACTTCCGGATCCATGCCGCGGCAAAAGAATTGTATGAAGCACATAAGTCGGCCCATAAAGAAGCATTCGAAAAACCGGAGGGAGTTATTACAGCTATATACAATCCCTATAATCCTCCGGAGATGGAGCCCTCTTCAGAAGAGCTCAGGGATATTTCCGGCACTGCGGATATGGCCATTGTATGCATTGGAAGAAGCAGTGGTGAAGGTGGCGACAGGGTGGAAAAGGATGACTTTCTTGTATCCGCAACTGAAAAGCAGATGCTCGGCAAAGTGTGCGAGGCCTTTCATGCAGCAGGCAAGAAGGTGGTGGTTGTGCTGAACGTGGGCGGGGTGGTTGAAACCGCTTCCTGGAAGCAGCAGCCCGATGCCATCCTGCTGGCCTGGCAGGGCGGACAGGAAGGGGGGAACTCCGTGGCAGATATCCTGGCCGGAAAGGTGAATCCCAGCGGAAAACTTCCCATGACCTTTCCCGTGGCCCTGGCCGACCACTGGTCAAGCGCTAACTTTCCCATGGATGGCAGGATTATGAATATGAAGGAACTAATGACTGACAGGAGTCAGAAACCCGAAGCGGAACGCGTGGCCAACGTGGATTACACCCGCTACGAGGAAGGCATCTACGTGGGTTACCGTCACTTCGACAAAGCCGGGCTTGAGGTAAGCTACCCCTTCGGCTATGGCCTGTCCTATACCGACTTCAGCTATAGTAACATGGAAGTGGAATTATCCGAGGGAATCATCACCCTCAGCCTGGAGGTGGAAAACAGCGGGGAAGTCAGCGGCAAAGAGGTGGTCCAGATCTACGTGGCCAAAACCGGTACCACAATCGATCGTGCCCCCCAGGAGCTCAAGGCCTTTGCCAAGACCCCGCTCCTGCAGGCCGGGGAAAGCACCACAGTGAGCATGCAGATCCCTGTGTCCGATCTGAGCTACTGGGACGAGAACGCCGCCGGCTGGACCCTGGAAGAAGGTTCCTATACCATCCATGCAGCTTCCTCCTCACGGGATATCCGTCTGAGCAGTGAGCTTGGCTTATAGTCTTGTTGATCCAAAAGCATGACCTGACAAATGAAGTTTACCCCTTGTTATCAGCATGATTTCTGCTAAGAATCTTGATAATTCCGTTATATAGAATTTCCGATATCGTCCACATCTTTCCACCACTGGTGTTAACAAACTGGATTACGACCGTATCAATATCCTTATGATAACGTGCAATACACTGGTACCCCGGCAATAAACCCGTATGCCCATATTCATATATGGAGGAATAAATAGCCTGCTCTTCATCACATAAAAGTGTGCTATCATTCAATGCTCTCAGAAATATTCCCACATCCTGTGCCGTGGCGACCATGGATCCCTCCGGACTTATGTAATCAAGCTCCTTTAGATCACCCTCAATCCCAGGGTGGAAATATGATGAGACGTCGAAAAGTTGTATTCATGTTTCAAATTTTTGAGAAAGAAGCTCTGAAAGCTGGTTGGAAACCGGACGATTGGCAAATCGTCAGATTCTAACTGCTTGGACCGGCAGGTTCCGTACTAATTTTTGCTTGCCTGGTTTTATTGAACTTCCATTTTAACCCAAACAAAGGCCTCAGGAAACTGATCCTCCTGATTATGAATTCATAAATCAAGTAACACACGGTACCGGTGAAAAGAAGGATTGAAATGAATTTCAAAATGACCGGTATTTCCAGGGGTAGAATGATCATGGCCCCGGCGTATAATACAAACATGTGGATAATGTATATCGGGTAGGCAGCCTGACTTAAATAGCTTATTGCAGCGCCTGGCTTGTTCAGGTATTTGTACCCGAACCCGAAAACTGCAAAGATCCAACTATTGGATTCTACGGCAATGAGATAAGCGGGTGATTTCAGTTCAAATACCATCAAGCGGATGATATACAATCCTGCAGCCAAACCAAGGTAAAGCCATCGCCATTTTAGAACAGTTTGCCAGAATGTCTTACCGCTGTATACCAAAAGAAAACCGAAAAAGAAAGCCAGAAGTCCGATGAAGAAACCATGCCAGGTCTGGGCATACATTTCAAAGACTTGCGGCTTGACCAGGATGGTTTCAAGAATAAAGAAGACCGATAAGGATAATGGTCCGATTGGATTGCTCATGAAGCTCGATAAGATTTTTCTGAATCGTCTCTCCTCGATTTTCTTCAGGTAATAAAAGAGTGGCAGCAATATGAGTACATAAACGCATATATTCCCCAGGAACCACAGATGCGCCGGATGTACAAAATAGCCTGAAGGAAGATTGTAGAATTCCTGAAAAACCAGGAAATGCAGAGGAACGATGGCAAGCATTCCGAACAGGAAGGGCAAAAGAATACGCTTGCTACGCTCCAACAATAACTCCTTCCAGTTTCGTTTCCGGATGGCAAAATAGACACCCATACCGGAAACATAGAACAGAAGAGGGATTCGCCAGACATTCAGCATGGTCATCGGTTTCCACAGACTTTCCATCAACTCGTCACTCCTTATAAATCCGATCAACATGGCCCAGGGCTGGAAAATGATAGCGATATGATAGATAAGAAGCAATCCGATCGCAATCACGCGCAGCCAGTCTATATCGTATCTTCTTTCACTTGTCATAGGTTTTTCTGCTTCTGGGATTCTTACTGTAACATCATTGCGATTACAGGACGGGTCTTTTCGAGCTGTGCCATGTCCAGTTGCAGCCCCATTGGCTCTAATTGTTGCTGTACCATTTCATAGACCGGCTTGATCTCAGAAAAAGGTCCCATGACGATTTCCCTGGGGGTGGCTCCGAAATTATTTCTGAGGGTCTTGTCAGCATTGGCATCGATCAGCATTTGTACGATCTCCACCCGGCAAAAGAAGGCGGCCGAATGCAGCGGAGTTGTGCCATCATTATTTGAAATAGTCAAATCTGCACCGGCATCGATCAGCACTTTGGCGATTTCAGTGTTACCAAATGTTGCAGCTGAAACTAAAGGTGTGGAGCCACTAAAGGTTTCTTTCACATTGATATCAGTACCTGCCTCGATATGTTGCCTTACCGCTTCAAGCTTATTGAACAATACTGCAGTATGAATGTCAATTTCAGGAGCGTTTGTACTGGATTTTTTGTTGCTGTCCTTACTTTGGCTGCAGGCCGGTAACAGAATGGCTAACAATACCAGGTTCATAAGTACTTTAAGAGAAGTGTTTTTAAGTGTTTTCATCATTTTGATTTTTAGTATTTTGTTTTTCGAATATTGTTTATTACAAAGGTGGGGCAGGAAGGAAGGCTGTACCTATAAGCTATCCGGTTAAAAGCATAAAGTTCTGTTACTGGATGATAATTATCGCGCAGAAATATAAACTATAGCGCAAAAGGAAGCCGCAACCCGGGTTTAGGGGCAACAAAATAGGACTCGTTTGAGATCTATTGCTCAAATTGACCAAGACAGAAAATACGATGTCGGAGAATACAGCAAACAGGGAAGATTTTCTTAGTCAGGCAACTGCAGTAATAGTTGAAAATGCTTCGGACGATCAGTTTGGTGTGTCCAAGTTGGCCGAAGCCCTGAATATGAGCAGCTCCAACCTGCTTAGGAAGATAAGGAGTGCCGCCAATTTGTCGGCAAGTCAGTTTATCCGCCAGGTTCGTCTGGAGATTGCCATGGACATGCTGAATGAAACATCAGATACCATTTCTGAGATATCATTCAAAGTGGGATTTGGCAGTACATCGTATTTCATCAAGTGTTTCAGGGAGCAATACGGTTATCCGCCGGGAAAGATAGGTAAACGGGAGCCTGAGAATAATGAGATTTCTCTTAAGGAAAGACCCCGAAGATTGCTTACTCGGATTATTCTCCTGGCGATGTTGGTGGTTGTAATTATTTCCTTCCTTATTCTCTATGATTGGCCAGCCCAGGACAAGCAGGATGTGCTTCCGGAGAAGTCCATAGCAGTTTTGCCATTCAAGAATGAGAGTAGTGATTCCACCAACCTGTATTTCGTAAATGGATTGATGGAGTCGACCTTAAACAACCTTCAGAAAGTAAAAGATTTGCGGGTGATCAGCCGATCCTCAGTGGAAAAATACAGAAACACCGATAAGACAATTCCCGAAATAGCTGAAGAGCTCCATGTTAGTTACTTTGTAGAAGGTAGCGGCCAGAAGGTAGGTGACCAGGTTTTACTCAATATCCAATTGATTGAGGCTTCAAGCGACCGGCATCTCTGGGCGGAGCAGTATAGCCGGAAGGTCGTTGATATTTTTGCTCTTCAAAATGAAGTGGCTACGCAAATCGCTGGTGCAATTGAGGCGATCGTGACTCCGGCCGAACTTGAGCAGATCGAGAAGAAACCAACCGAAAACCTGTTGGCATATGATTACTACCTTCAGGCACTTGATCCTTTTCTCTCAAGAACGAATGAAGGACTTGAAGAGGCTATTTTGTTATTTGAGAAAGCGATTGAAGAAGATCCGGAGTTTGCCCTGGCCTATGCCAATGTCGCCATATCATGTTATCTTCTCGATATATTCCAAATAGAGAAACAGTACACCGAAAAGATTAATAAGTACGCAGACAAGGCCCTGCTATATGATTCCAAATCCGCCGAGAGTCTGATCGCCAAGGCTTTTTATTACATTCAAATAATGGAGTACCAACTGGCCCTGCCGCATCTTGAAAAGGCCCTGGAGTATAATCCAAATTCTAATCTGGCCTTGCAAATGCTTGCAGATTTCTATTTTCGTCTGGTCCCCAATTCAAACAAGTTCCTGGAGTACGCTTTGAAAGGAGTTCAGCTTAATGTGGCCGCAAATGATTCTGTCACTCAGAGCTATATCTATTTGCAGCTGAGCAATGCACTGATATCATCAGGTTTTGTAGATGAGGCATGCAAATACATCAACATGTCGCTGGAATACAATGCTGAGAATTATTATGCGCCACATTTAAAGGCATTTATCATGTTTGCCCGGGATGGAAATATTGAGAGGACCAGGAATTTGCTGATTAAGGAATGGAATAAGGATTCCACCCGACTTGACATTTTGCAGGATGTTGCCAAGTTGTATTATATACAGGAAAATTATGACAGCGCATTTTTCTACTTTAAGAAGTTTGTTAAAGCCAGAAAAGACAATGATTTGGGCATTTTCGAGCAGGAAAACGCCAAAATTGCGCTGGTCTATAAGAGGATGGGCTTATTGACGGAAGCTGAGCGTATTTTCAGTGAGTACTCAGAATATTGCGAAGAGGATCAATCGATTTACAGAAGTTTTAATATGGCCGTGAAATACGCGTATGAGGGGAAATTCGACCTGTCCATGGAGCAACTCAGAATATTCTCAGAAGTTGATAACTATCAATACTGGTTTTTGTTATTTGAAAATGAACCACTGCTAAAACCCTTAAAAAGTCATCCCGAGTTTGAGCCCATTATGCAAAAGATAAAAGACCGGTTCTGGGAAAATCATGCGAGGTTTCAGAAATCGCTGGAGGAAGGGGGCCTGATTTGAAATGGCAAGTGGAATTTGCTCAATGTTAGGCCCAGTAATCTTAAAAATAGAATCGAAATAGCAATTTTGATACCGTCCCCCAACCAGAATAATTATATTCCCTAGACTCGTCAACGTATTCATGATTGTATTTTTCATTCTTGTAGAGAATAAGGAATTCTCCACCAATGCTAAAATTATCTACAATATTATACTGTAAGCCAAAAGCCGGGCCAATCCTTACTTGATAACCTGACTCAATCCTTGTATCATCATCGTATTCGTAGTTTAGGTGTGAGTAATCTACAAATAATCCAATATAGGGTGATACATTCTTTGCATTAATCTCCCAATAACTTCCAAGTCCAAATCGTGCTCTTTTGTAATTATACTCACTGCCATCTGAGTCAGGCTTAGATTTTTCTGTATAAAAGCCAGCTCCGGGTTCAATTCTGATTGAATTTGTTGGTTTGATGCTGAATATAACATTTGTAGGAGGGATTCTAGGATAACTATCGAAACTGGATAGCTCAAGATCTAATCCTACGCCAATTTTAATTTTTTGACTACTGGATTCTTCAGATTGGGAAAACACATTGATGTTAGTAAGTACTAACAAGGCAATTGCAAGAGGTGCGAACGTTTTCATTGTAATATTGAGTTTGCATGATGTTAGAGCCAGTATCCAAAAAGGTATCAATTGCAAGGATTGCGTTCATTGTACTGTTTTAGATAGATGTATTTCTGTAGCTTCTTTTTTCTCCTGCTGAGTCCATCAAATACAGTCAGGAGTATTGGATCGTTAGCAAGAATTCTCTCAAGTATATTTATGTCAAATTCGGTAACATTATTTTCTGCAAAATCTATTAAGTATTCCTTATTCTTCACTACAATTACATCCATTCCTGACAAACTACTATTACCAAGGACGGTCTCTGATGCAAAAAAATATGATATGCAGCCTATGTATCTAATCTCATGAAAATGTTGTCCTATTTTGGCAAATAATACCCCACCAGTACTGAAGCCCCAGATATCGTCAGTTTCAACAGTTTGCCTTAAGCCTTGATAATCATGATAAACCATTTTATCAACTTTAAACTGATCTGAAAAGAACGCTTTGTTATAGGTCTCATTTTCTGACTCTATCCAGGATGGTTTAATTGGATCATTTTTCAGGACCATATCAATTGAGAAGTAAAAACCCTCTTTAAAATCCGTTTTTGGTTTATCAGGAAGATTTTTATCCTCGTATTGAGCTATCAGATTATGTGTGGCAAAAAGGACAACAAAAAATGCTAGTATATGTGCTCTAAACATTATCAAAGATATTAGCTCTAAGGGTTGGCGGCAGGAAATCGTTGCTAACTTATATGCGTTTCAGCATCAAACCTATCAATATTTTCTGTTGTCACAATAAGTCATTCAAACTAATTATTTTACAGCCTTTACTTTCATAATATTGTATCATTTCCGGAATTTTCTTTTTACTCCAGCTGGTAATGCCATCGGATAAGACAGTGACTTCGTGATTTGCCTTACGTAAATTAAAACAGGTTGATTTAACACAAATAGTAGCATCTCCTCCTACTATGTAAAGCTCACTTATTTTATTTTTACTAATAAAGTCTGAAAACTCCTCACAGGTTAATGCATTTCCTTTGTTTTTCGTAAAAACATTCTTTGATGCTATTTTCAAGTCTGAAGCTAATTCAGACCCGACTGTATCGGGTTTGAAGTTTCTTGCACCAGCTGATAAATTTTCATGCCTTATATAAACAACATGAATCTTACTATTGACTGCCCAATCAATGGCTTTATTTATATTGTCAATTACATCTTTGTAATTCTTTGGTGTATCATTTTGAATGTCAATAATTACTAATGCTTTGCTTATCTCTTCATTTATCATAATTACCAAATTGACAATAACTCATGAATCTCCAGCTTCTTAACTAAAGTTCTTGGGTTCTTATGTAAGGGGTCTCCGCCTTTGATAAACCTGATATTGAAATTATCTAAATCTCCGGTAGGATAATTATAAAACCAATAATACCTTCCTCCATTAGCGTACACTTCAATTACCGTTTTATCAACTATTACTTCCAATTCCAACCGACGGTTTTGCAATGGAATAAATACATCATTCAAGGTATTGGTAGCAATATCATATTTCAATTCATATCCATTAATATTCATGCCAAAAAATCTGGAATTATCAGCTTCAATTGTTGTTTTGATATGGAGTATTGGTGACTTAATAGCTTTGAGTTTATCATTCACTTCCTCTCCAATATATAGGTTTTCTAAGCTATGCTTTTTAGTATGCAAGGCTTCTATTTCGCTAACTGGCTCAACATGAAGTCTGACGCCATTGGGTGTTGTTTTTAAGCTCATTTCCATCGAAAGTTCCAATTTGATAGGTACCCCGAACACCATAAACAACCCATTTTTTATTCGCCTTATCACCATTAATAGCTAATTCAAATAACTCAGGGCACTCCCAATAACCATCATCAAGCGTGCAGGTCAGTTCCCACTCTTTAAAATCTTTGGAATTGTAAATAGTCATACTTATCCCTTCATGCATTATCATTACCCAATGACTCCCTGGCTCATACCAGAATACTTTTGGGTCGCGTGCATGTTTCGAATCAAAACGATTTAACATGGGAATAACCGGATTTCCTTCGTATTTTATAAATGTTCTACCTTTGTCCAGACTATAAGCAATGCATTGTTGCTGCCCAAGTTCTTCACCGTTTTTGCGCAAATCGGCGGTATACATCACTAACATGGCTGGACTATCTCCTTTATTAAATCCAGCTGTATTGTGGTAATCTATTACTGCGGACCCTGAAAACATGGTTCCAAACTTATCGGGTAAAAGAGCCAGTGTTAGTTCTTCCCAGTGCAGCAAATCATTACTTACTGCATGATTCCAAGTCATGTTTCCCCAACCAGTTTCATAAGGATTATGTTGATAAAACAAATGATATTCGTCATCGTAATACACCATGCCATTGGGGTCATTCGTCCAGCCACGGCGGGTGGTATAATGCACTTGTGGGCGATAGTTTTCTTTATATAAGTTAGCTTCACCAACAATGGTATCTGCCTGAAATATTTTATTTATTCCGCTTACGTTTTTAGAAAATACAAACTTGAATTCCTGTCCCTGGTGAGCTGAAACGTCCACAAAAGTCCAATAATCTATGTTGTTTTCAGCAACCCGGATATCATTGTAGGTCAGCTTTTTTGCATCAACAAAAAAGTCTACTCTTTGTCTTTCAAGCGAACTCTGAATTGGGATATTCAAATACTTAAGCTTGATTTTGAATGTTCTTTTTATTTCGATTATTAGTGTTTTTTTATTTGAAGATAAGGAAAGTTAAAATCATCTTTCAATCTTGCACAATCTTTCATTTCTGCACCTTTCAGATAACGGTTTGAGTAAATTACTGTTTAGCAATGGGCCAGCTTATTGCCAATGCAGGAATTAACGCATTTAAGTTTGATTTTGGAGAGCAAAAAACGTGACCATAGCGTTAGGCTGAGTTATTATTCTACCCATTTCACATTTTACATTTAAATCACTCATAAAAAGATATTTTATGTAACTTCAGGTGTCTCTTGATATTAAACCTAAACAATTTATCAAAATGAAAGAACTCTTAAAAATGACGCTAGTAATAGTACTGGCGTTGGGATTTTTTGCTTCCTGTGAAACTCTAGACATGGAAGATATTAAAGAAGAAGCCAATGTATTAAAATCGGCTTCAATTGAAAAACAAAGCTATATTGTTGTTTTAAATGATGCTGAGCTAAACACCGAGCTGTCAAAACTAAAAGGCTATGAAAAAAAGAAAGCAAAAGTAAAATCTACTTCTGCTAAAATTTTAGAACGTTCTGGTATTACGGATGGAGACATTGGTTATACATACGGTGTTGCGTTAAAAGGTTTTTCGGTTAAACTATCTCCGGGTCAGCAAAAGAAACTGGAAGCAGATCCTTCTGTAGAATACATCGAAGAAGATAAAGCAGTGATTTTGAAACAACCAACAAATATTCAAAAAAGGCCAACTCCTACACCTGACGAATCAACTCCATACGGAGTTCCACGGGTTGGTGGTGGAGCCACCTATTCAGGCTCGAGTGTAGCTTGGATATTAGATACCGGAATTGATTTAGATCACCCTGACCTAAATGTTGATGCTGGTAGAAGCGTTGCTTTTGGACAAAGCACACCCGAAGATGGACATGGACACGGCACGCATTGTGCAGGTACTATTGCTGCTATCGACAACGAAATAGGCGTTATTGGTGTTGCAGCTGGCGCAACAGTTATTGCTGTACGGATTTTAGATTATAGGGGCTATGGATTATCTTCTGACTGTATTGCTGGTGTTGATCACGTTGCTGCATACGGTTCACCCGGAGATGTAGCCAATATGAGTGTTGGTTATCCTAACGAATCAGCACTTGACCAGGCTGTAGTAAACGCTGCTGCTTCAGGAATTTTCTTCGCAGTTGCTGCTGGTAACGATGGTATGAGCATTTACGAGGCAATTCAAGTTAGTCCGGGACGTGCAAACGGAACAAATATGTGGACTGTATCTGCTATGGATATTAATGACGATTTTGCTTCTTTTTCAAACTATGGATATCCAACTGTTGATATATGTGGCCCGGGTGTTAATGTTTATTCTTGCTATTTAGATGGAGCATATGCAACTATGAGCGGAACTTCAATGGCAACACCTCATGTGGCAGGAGTTTTATTGGTAACAGAGGGTACACCATCCGCAGATGGAACTGTAAATGGAGATCCTGATGGTTATCCTGATCCAATTGCATTTATTGGTGGAACCACTCCGCCGGAAAATCAGGCTCCAAATGCTGATTTCACATTTGATATTAACGACTTAACAGTTCAATTTACCGATGCCAGTAGCGATGATAGCGGAGTTGTATCATGGGCATGGGACTTTGGTGATGGATCCACTTCTTCTGTAGCAAGTCCAAACCATTCCTATTCAAGTTATGGAATCAAAACAGTGAGTTTAACAGTAGAGGATGCAGATGGTGAAACAGATACAGCTACTAAGCAAGTTACACTTACCGAAGAACCCATTGGAGGCGATATTACAATTACGGCTACTGGAAGAAAAGTTCGCGGAACACGATATATCGATGTTACTTGGAACGGAGCAACAGGAAGCAATGTTGACATAAAATTAAATGGTAATACCCAAACAACCACTGCCAATGATGGAAGCGAAACATTGAACATGGGCAGAGTTAGCGGAACATTTGTTGTTACCGTTTGCGAAACAGATGGTTCAACATGTTCAAACGAAGTTACTGTTGTGATTTAATTCATTTTGAGAATTTGAAAAGGCTGTTGCAAATAATTTGCAACAGCCAAATATTCCCTAACGCGTTGTGCATGAGCTGTTTATTGACACAGGACTTGGCGCGGGCTTTGCGTTTGTAATTTTCTTGTTCAGTAAGTTATGCTTTGTTCTTTTTATTATGCTGTCGAATTGTATAGTCTTCCTTGTGCAAAGCACGTGAAAAGCCAATATGGAGTGTGTTATTGTTAGCGATTGTTTTCTATTGAGTCAAATCGCAGATTCGGCGGAGCTGATTAAAGGCACAAATGTTTCGTAAACCACTGAGCCACTTATGTTTTTTATACATTGTTACCTGCTGGTTATTGAATTAAAAATAATATTCAGTCAAAATTTTATTAAATTCTGTTGGATTATGTTTCCATGGGATATGGCCACATTTTTCTATAGTTTCAACTCTTGCCGTTGGAAATCTTTTAAGTAGTTCATTATTACTTTCGCCATAAACATCATTTTCACCATAAGTTATTATAATCGGATATTCTGGGTTATTGAATTCTGTTAGAGATTTATATTTAACTATCTCTTTTCTGGTTTTATTGACGGGTT